>Ga0315321_10001226_pt1 | contig 19641 bp, 14 predicted proteins | sample M180m21515metaG_FD_203464 | JGI IMG/M metagenome (GOLD analysis project Ga0315321, IMG submission 203464) | Ammonia-oxidizing marine archaeal communities from Monterey Bay, California, United States - M1 80m 21515 | ecosystem: Environmental > Aquatic > Marine > Intertidal zone | place: USA...
ATACTTTGCGCGTTGGTATAAGCGCCTTTTCTACGCCGATTTCACTTTCAACAAAATAGTGTTCTAAAAGGGAAATACAACAACGCGATGCAATGCGAATAATTATCATTATCATTAAAATGCTGATATATTTCATGTCAAAACCTAAACAGAGAAGAAACTTCAAAATACATGAATACACTCGTACTCAAATTTATAGCTGCCGCTTATGTATTAATAACATATAACGCAGCAGGACAAGAGGCATGCCCCCAGCAAGATCCTTCGACCAAAAAAGCATACTTCCCGCTTGATTCCCGCGAAATGAAAGAAAAATTTCCTCAAATAAGAGAGTCTCTTCCAACCCTCAGGGAATTTGGAGATGAACAAATAATGCGCATAATGAATTCTATGGGAAGCGATTACTACTGGGAATATGAGACTGCCAATGAACAAGCATCAGAAGGCATTTTGATATTGGCTCATGGAGTGAATGACTTCGCCGATCAAATTCTATTCAATGACGTAGAACCGTTGACTAAAAACTATACAACAAGTATCGCATTTGGTATGAGCATGATGACGTCAAGGCACATATCCTGTGCGTTAATCCAAATGCAAGAAAAAGAAATAGATGTCATCCATATAATACCGCTAACAGAAAGTCCATATAATACTCTAATCAGGCAATGGCGTTATGCTTTTGGCTTAGAACCTAAATACACCTATGCAGATATTGGGATTATTGATAACGCGAAAGTTAATTTTTTAGAGCCAATCAATGACCATATTTATGCGCGTGAAATTGTTTATGAACACGCCATGGAAATCAGTAAAGATCCTCAGCAAGAAACAGTAATTATTGTTGCACACGGGCCCATCGATACTGCTGATAATGCGAAACAACTGCAAATCATGCAAAATATTGCAAAACATGTACAGGGAAAAGGTAATTTTCATAGCGTCTTCCCATTAAGCCTACAAGACGACGCAGATCCGAACACACGATCAGAAAATGTCATGCGTTTTCGAAATCTAGTAGAACAAAATTCAGCTGATAGCAGACGAACCTTGGTAGTGACCGACCTAATGAGCAGTGAGGGAATTCAATCACGCGTCAAAAAAGATCTTGATGGTTTGGATTATGCTTTTAACGAGAAAGGGATAGTTAGTCATCCTCTGTTCATCGAATGGGTCAAAGATACAGCCAGGGGATTGGATTAAATATCTAAAAAAGCCCGTAAAAGCTATTATCGAAACGACAAAATCATTGAGTCTATTGACCAAGCCTAAATCTGAGTTTTCCGTTTTAAGTGTACAACCAGTCGAACACGTTCAGAAAATGACATCCTGCAGGGGATTTCGAACCCCTGTTGCTACGCTTTTTTCACCCTGATTTACTTATCATTACAAAGCAGCAGAAGGTCATAGAGGGGGTGCAAAACAATATGACAAGATGAATTAGAACGCAGTTTTTAATTTCAAGTTGGTATTTCCCCCTGCCACCTCCGACTCTCACCGAATCGATTACTTCCATTGACTTTGTAGGTTAGAGAGCCTACCGTCTTAAAAAATAATAAACATTAGGAATGACTAATGCGCAAACTATCCGCAACAGTTATATCGTCCATTCTAGCGTTTACATTATGCAACACTATGAATGCTCAGCAGGCTACTGCTTTTGCCGAGCTTGACGGCTCAACACTAACTCTACCAGCATTGAAATTCGGTGAAAAAGTTTATAAGAATTTAAAACTCGAATATATTGGGGAGCTTGAGTTCGCATATAAAAGTCATTCTGAAGAAAATATCTCAAGTCAAAAAACAAATTCAATATTTGATGGGGAAAAAATTACAATAAACTTATTGAAGAGCGGAGAGAACATATACTCAAACGTAATTCTGATTCCTAATTCAAATAACCGATTTAGCGCACAATCCGCAAACGTACCGCTTTTGACCGAGAACTTATCTACTCTAAATAGGGACACGTCAACCTGGATCGCATACAAAGAAATACGCAATCCGGAAATAAAAAAGGGCAACAAAAATAATTTTAATCAAGGCGACAGCACATACAACGCCATTACCTACTTAGATATTGATCTAGACGGAGATGATGACATATTTGTCGGAACACTCTGGTGGGAGACTCCATACCTTCAAGAAAATGTAAAAAAGATCCCAGCAGAAATTTACATAAATAATGGAGACGGATCCTACACGTATGATGTATCGATGTTAAGTGGAACCATTCCTAGTTTTGTTCATCCGAGGAAAGCAATTGTCGCTGACTTTAATAGCGACTTGCGCCCAGATATATTTGTCGTAGACCATGGTTTTGATGCGTCACCTTTTCCTGGGGAAAGCCCTTGGCTTATACTGTCTAATATCGACGGAACTTATTCAACTCACTATCTTGATCAGCACCTAGGTTTCTATCACAGCGCATCAGCTGGAGATCTTGATGGAGATGGAGACATCGATCTATTCGTTACTGGCTTTAGCTTATTGATTTTACTCAACGATGGAAATGGAAATTTTATTGATGGCACGAACACATTTCCTGAGCCACTATCAGGTATTGGAACGCTTTTTACTTCTGAGATTTATGATGTTAACCATGATGGTTCCCCAGATATCCTTGCCGCCTGCGAGTGTTTAAAAGACAGCGCAGCGAAAATCTGGTTAGGCCCTACTTATACTGAAATAATTAATGTTAGGAGAAATGAGCCATTTACAACAATCGTCGATATATTACCTGTCGATCTAGACGGCGATAAAGATATTGAAATTCTCCTCTCTCTCACGGGTTCTGGAAGTAGAAATTACCAGGGCGCAATGATAGAGCTGGCAACTCTGAGCGCAGAAGACAATTCGCTTTCGTATGAAACCTTATACGAAGAAGATGCATTAGACTCGAATTTATGGGTCTTTTGGCTGAAAGCAATCGATCATGACGGAGACGGCGACCTAGATATCTTGTCTGATAACAAATCGCAGGGACTAGTTCTAGAACAGTATGACAGCGGATCTTTTCGTTTGATCAATGGAAACCAAAAAAATTGGTAAGCAAAACAGATCCCACCTAGACGGTGCCGCAGTGCCTAATCATGGCTCACATCTGCGCCCAAAAGAAGAAAGCATTTAAGTGTGCTTATGAAAAATATTGGGCTTAAATTGGTCAAGTAAAAGACACAAAACCTTCTAAAACCTTCTGCCTGACCCCTTAAAAACCTAAGCCATTGATTTTATAAAAAGAAAAGTGGCGTCCCCTAGGGGTTTCGAACCCCTGTTGCCAGGATGAAAACCTGGAGTCCTAGGCCTCTAGACGAAGGGGACGCATAACCTTTTCTAACGAAGCTGTTAGGAAGCGCGAATTTTAATGAAGCTCGGGGCCTTTAGTCAATAGTGATAATTAAAACGAGGCTAAAAACCTCTCGTTAATTGCAAAAAACCATTCATGCAATAAACAAAGGCACCATAATATTGACCCAAAGATCACACTATGCGAACCTGACCCCTGGTTGGCTTTTCGGACGGTGCTCAATTAAGATAGCAAAGCACATTCCTCAAGGAAAACCTCTCAGGTGACGACACATGGTTTGTTAAACGCATATGTCTTTCAGACGATTGGCTAACGCGACTGCCTGAATTCTCGATTATACAACGGTATTGAATTCGTGAACAAGAAAAGTGACGCGATACTAAGCCTCGATAAAAGCTTGATAGAGGAAGGTACCGCACAACTCAATAGTGAAATATCCGTCCTCGAGTCTTGGCTCGAAGAGCTCGATGCTGCTGACAAACACGACAATGACGCGTCAGCCGCTCGGAAATCGTACACCGACATGCTTCAAAGCCGTCGAGAGATGCTCACGACCTTAAATAGTCAGTCCAAGCCGTAATCTCGATCAACCGCGAAGCGCATTTTTCCCCTTCTCCTGCTCACAAATAATCACAACCTATATGTATGATGAGATATAATATCGATTTGCCGGACTTATAGGTCCGGCCCAGACCGCACGATTCGGAAAAACTTATGACCGAACACAGCAACGCGCCCACATCACACCAATTAGCTCGTATGCTTGAGATGCAGGACCTCATGAATACCCGTGTCGATGGGAGGTGGGTTGATGCAGGACACCCATACTTGCGGGCAGTTGTCATCGAGGCCTCAGAGGCGATCGAGCATCATGGTTGGAAGTGGTGGAAAAAGCAGCAACTTGATCTAGCCCAGCTGCAGATGGAACTGATCGACATCTGGCATTTTTTGCTATCAGAAATCTTACTCCGAAACAAAGGAGATCAGCAATCCTCCTTAAGCTCACTAAGAGTCAGTATTGATAAAACTGAAAGCACCATAATAATTGATAAAATATCATATAATATCAATAGCATAGACCTTATAACTAAACTAGAACTTTTAATCGCTAGTTCTAGCCTAAGACGAGTAGAAATTGGCATCTTTAGTGCAATCATGGAGGATTGCCAGCTTACTTGGGCACAATTATACGAGCAATATATAGGTAAAAATGTATTAAACTTCTTTAGACAAGATAACGGATATAAAGAGGGAACTTACCAGAAAGAATGGGATGGGCGCGAGGACAATGAATACTTGGTTAAAATCATGAATGACCTTAACGCCAACGATCCAGAATATCAGGAAAAATTACGCCGAGCGCTCCAAGAGAGCTATGATCAAGCCCGATGCGATCGGTAGCAAACTTTACAATTATTTGAAGTAAGCATTTTCCCTCTGCGTGTGATCAGTCACGTCCCTCACTTCCACAAGCTCCGGAATTTGAGCAATAAGTGTCTTCTCTACGCCCTCCTTCAGAGTCACATCAACCATACCACAGCCCTGACAGCCGCCTCCAAACCGCAGCACTGCGATATTCTCCTCAAACACCTCTTCAAGAGTTACGTTGCCACCGTGTGCAGCGAGCCCGGGGTTTACTTCGTTGTAGAGCACGTAGTTAACGCGCTCCTCAAGCGTACTATCCTCATTTAACTTTGGGAGCCTTGAATTAGGCGCCTTGATTGTAAGCTGTCCGCCCATGGTATCCTTGGCATAGTCTACGACGGCATCTTCGAGGAAAGGAATGCTTGGCACGTCGACGAACGCCTTAAATCCAGCAAGCTCAAGGACTTCATCCCCCTCCTCCTCTTCGCCAGGGCGGCAAAATGAAATACAAGTCTCAGCTTGTGGCGTCCCCGCATCTATTATAAAAACTCGAACACCAACACCCTCAACATCCTGTTTTTTCAGCAAGTCAACTAGGTAGGCTTGCGCAGACTCTGTAATTTTTACCATATCCATTGCTAGTGGCTCCGATTTTTCATCTTCGATTATTATAACGCTACAACGCTTAGGCAACTAGTTAAGTCGTGTTTTGTTCACAAGCAAGCAAATAATTTTGCGGCAACTGATACCTGGCTCTGGGTCGTATTCGAAAGCATCTTGTCATTATACTCGAAGCGCTGAAAAAGCGACCACATTTTTCTTTTAAATTCGGCTATACTAGCGACCTCCAAACGCAGACCAAAGGCTATCATGAGTATCGCGCAACAAATCACGTCCCTACTAGAGAAGCGCATTCTCTTACTTGACGGCGCGATGGGTACCATGATTCAGCAGCAAAAACTTTCGGAGGCTGATTACCGAGGGACGCGGTTCACATCGCTCACCCATGACATCGCTGGCAATAACGATATTTTATGCCTCACAAAGCCGCTCCTTATAAAAGAAATCCACCTAGAATACCTTCGTGCTGGCGCCGATATCATAGAAACCAATAGCTTCAATGCGACTCAAAGCTCTCAGTCAGACTATAAGCTCGAAGAATTGGCCTACGAGATAAACGAAGCGGCTGCGGCTATTGCTCGAGAGGCATGTGACTTGGTAAATCAAGAAGAACCGAACAAGCCTCGCTTTGTCGCTGGAGTGCTCGGCCCAACCAGCAAGACAGCATCGCTTTCGCCCGATGTAAATGATCCTGGATTTCGAAATATTAGCTTCGACATACTCACTTCAGATTATAAAAATTCAATCGCTGGCTTACTCAAAGGAGGAGCCGATTTGATAATGATTGAAACTGCTTTTGATACCCTCAACGCAAAAGCAGCCATCGCCGCTGTAAAAGATTTTGAAAAAGAATCAGCGCAAGAGATACCCCTGATGATTTCTGGGACAATCACTGATGCAAGTGGAAGAACTCTATCGGGGCAAACTGTTGAGGCTTTTTGTAACTCCATTGCTCATGCCAACGCGCTAGCCATCGGTTTCAATTGCGCTCTTGGTGCAGAACAGCTAAGGCCACATATCGCAGAGGCGTCATCGGTAACAGAAAGCTTTATCTCAATGCACCCGAATGCCGGACTCCCAAATGAATTTGGTGAATACGACCAAACCCCAGCAGAAATGTCGCAAATAATTGAGGCAGTATCCCGTGAAGGCTTCGTAAATATTGTAGGAGGATGTTGCGGCACTACCCCAGAGCATATCAAGATCATGGCAGAAGCTTTAAAGGATTTGCCACCGCGAGTTCGAACAAAGCTAAAAAAAATCTGTCGACTAGCGGGTCTAGAGGCCCTCAACATCGATGAAGACTCCCTCTTCGTTAATATTGGCGAACGTACGAATGTAACAGGCTCTGCCAAGTTTGCCAGTTTAATCAAAGCGGAAAACTACAATGAAGCACTAGAAATTGCCAGAGCGCAGGTGGAATCGGGCGCTCAGATAATCGATATCAACATGGATGAGGGAATGCTTGACTCGTCTCAAGCTATGACAAAGTTTTTAAAACTTATAGCTGCAGAACCTGAAATTTCCCGAGTCCCTATCATGATTGACTCGTCAAAATGGGACATTATTGAAGAAGGCCTAAAGTGTACTCAAGGGAAATCTATCGTTAACTCGATAAGCCTTAAAGAGGGAGAATCTGACTTCCTGAAAAAAGCAAAAATTTGTCAAAGATACGGGGCCGCCATTATTGTCATGGCATTTGACGAGGCTGGACAAGCTGACACGTTGCAAAGAAAAAAAACGATTTGTAAAAGAAGCTACCAGCTTTTGGTCGACAACGGCTTCAACCCACAGGACATCATCTTCGATCCAAATATATTCGCAATTGCAACAGGCATTCAGGAGCATGACAACTATGGCGTCGATTTTATCGAAAGCTGTCGCTATATAAGATCAGAACTTCCTTTTGCTTTAATCTCTGGAGGAGTGAGCAACGTTTCATTCTCATTCCGAGGTAACAATGCTGTAAGGGAAGCCATACACTCAGCATTCTTATTTCATGCTGTCGAAGCTGGCCTAACAATGGGCATTGTAAATGCTGGACAGTTAACCGTTTATGACAATATTCCGCAGGATTTAAAAAATGCAGTCGAAGATATCATCTTAAATAAATCCGAAACAGCTACAGACAACCTAATGGAGGTCGCAAATAAGTATTCAAAAACCGGAGCCACGGTCCATAAAGAGGATTTAACCTGGAGGGAAAAAGAAGTAGCAACCCGACTTAGTTACAGTCTAATTAAAGGCATAACTAAGTATATTAACGAGGATACGGAAGCTGCCAGAAAAACTGTTGCTAGGCCCATTGAGGTCATTGAAGGGCCACTCATGGACGGAATGAACGAGGTTGGAGACCTGTTCGGTAGCGGGAAAATGTTCCTACCACAAGTGGTAAAAAGTGCCAGAGTAATGAAGCAGGCAGTTTCTTACCTATTGCCTTATATAGAATCAGAGAAAACAACAGAACCGAAAAAGAGAAACGGAAAAATTCTCTTAGCGACTGTAAAAGGTGACGTTCACGATATCGGAAAAAATATCGTTGGCGTCGTCCTTGCCTGCAATAACTATGAGATTCTTGATTTAGGCGTTATGGTTCCCTGCGAAAAAATTCTAAAGACTGCAATCGAAGAAGACGTTGACATTGTTGGACTAAGCGGGCTAATCACACCCTCACTTGACGAGATGGTCCACGTCGCGAAAGAAATGCAGCGTCTTGACTTTAAGATCCCGTTGCTTATTGGAGGAGCAACAACATCAAAGGCGCACACAGCTGTAAAAATAGAAGAGCATTATTCGAACAGCGACACCGTCTATGTCTCTGATGCTTCACGAAGTGTAAATGTAGTGAGTCAGCTCTTAGACGAAAAACAAAAGTCGATATTTACTAAGAATGTAAAGGAAGAATATTCAAAAATCAGGGAAAGAGTTAAGGCAAGCAGAGAGAAACGTGAGCTTCTGTCCTATAGTGAAGCTAATCTAAATAAACCAATTTTTCTTGATGCCGAGTATAATAACACAACCCCAACTTTTATAGGAACGCGAAAGTTTTTAAACTACCCGTTGGAGAAACTCACTGATTTTATTGACTGGACACCTTTCTTTATCACCTGGGGCCTTGCAGGTAAATATCCAGCTATCTTGACAGATAAAAAAGTTGGCACTGCTGCCGCTGAAGTTTTCCGTGATGCTAACGATTTACTCGAAAAAATTATAGATGAAAAGCTCCTCTCAGCTCACGCTATTATTGGTTTTTGGCCCGCCATCGCGCATGGTAATGACATAAAAGTTGAACTAAACGAAAGTTCTATAGCGACGTTTCATTTCTTACGACAGCAGATGAAGCAATCGAACAAACCAAGCCTATGTTTAGCTGACTATATCAAGCCTAGTCACTCACATGGCAAGGACTATCTCGGAGGTTTTGTTGTGTCAACGGGATTTGGCGCTGAGGCTCTCTCTAAAAAGTTTGAAGACGCGGGAAACGACTACGATGCACTCCTAGTGAAGGCATTGGCCGACAGGTTAGCAGAAGCCTTTGCCGAGCATATGCATCAAGAAGTTCGCAGAACTTTTTGGGGATATGCATCAGATGAAAACCTAGACCATGAAGCAATAATCTCTGAAAAATACCGCGGCATTCGACCCGCTCCCGGTTACCCTGCCTGCCCAGAGCACTCGGAAAAGGAGACCCTTTTTAGGGCTCTCAAAGCTGAGGACTCTTTAGGAGTGGGCCTCACAGAAAGCTTCGCGATGACCCCCGCGGCAAGCGTAAGTGGGTTTTATTTTTCTCACTCGAAATCATCTTATTTCCCAGTAGGAAAAATTTCTAAAGAGCAAGTGGAAGATCTTGCGACAAGGAGCAAAAAAGACTCCCGGATATTACATCGCTTGCTCGCTCCGAACCTAGAATAGCGTCAGGTACTACTTACTTGTATTTAAAACATAGCGTCCAACCGCATTTCCATTGAGCACCTTTTCAAGGTAATCCGGCAACTGAGCGAAACTAATTTCAGTGGCCAGCTCCTCTAAATCCTTTGGCCTCCATTCAACAGATAATTTTTCCCAGATATCGGTTTTTGATTTCAAGGGCAATTCCACTGAGTCAACTCCAAGCAAATTAACTCCGCGCAGAATAAAAGGCATAACCGTCGCATCGAGAATAGGGCTCTCGACCAAGCCACACGCAGCTACGCTGCCGCCGCGACGTAATGTCTTTAAAATATTGACCAAGGTTACACCGCCAACCACATCCACTGCTCCCGCCCACTCTTCTTTCCCCATAGGCTTTGGATTCTTTTCTGAAAACAAAACCCTATCTATAACATTAGCAGCACCGGCTTTCATAAGCTTCTCTCGATACTCATCCTTACTTGTACTCGCCCAAACTTCAAAACCCAATGTTGCTAAGACTGAAATCGTGACTATGCCAACGCCCCCAGTTGCGCCAGTAACAAGCACCTTACCATCAGCTGGTTTTAAACCACTGTTTAAAAGTTTATCTATGCATAGTCCTGCCGTAAGTCCCGCCGTCCCATAAATCATACTTTCTTTAAGACTCAATGCGTTAGGTAGAGCACTGACCCATGCCGAAGGAACCCTTATACGCTGCGAAAAACCTCCCGAGGTATTCATCCCCAGGTCGTACCCTGTAACGATGACTTTATCTCCAGCAGAGAAGTTGTTGTCCGAACTTTCTATGACTAAGCCCGACGCATCTATTCCGGGGACGTGCGGAAATTGACGGGTTACTGCTCGATTTCCGGATGCAGAAAGTGCATCCTTATAATTTAACGAAGAATAATGCACCTCAATGAGAACTTCGCCTTCAGGAAGGTCGCCAATCGTTCCCTCAATCAGCTCTCCCTCAAAACCGCCACCATCTTTCTCTGATATTTGATAAGCCAAAAACTTACTCATTACAGCTCCTAAATAAATTATTGAAAATTTGTATTTTTATTTGGAAAGATGAGCGATGAGGACACCCTATTCAATGCTCCATGAAAAGCACCAGCTAGCTTATCCTGGATGCTCTTTGGAACCTCGTACTCAACCTCGTAAACATCATGCTCTCTTACCGCCTCTATTAGGATTTCATCACTTGTTCTTATGTCATCCACCATATATCTATCTTTCGCTTGACTACCGAGCCATGTCTCTCCAGTTGCTATTTTATCTATCTCCACGGCAGGTCTGTATTCTTTAACCCATCTTTTAAAAACATCATGAATGGTTTCGACCTCTTCTTTTACCTTTTCTCTACCTTTTTCCGTTATCTCACCAAATGTCGTTAAAGTTCTCTTATATTCACCGGCCGAGATAATTTCATAATCAACATCATAATTCTGCAAAACTCTATTAAAGTTTGGGAGCTGCACAAGCACGCCGATAGAACCGATAATAGCAAAAGGGGCCGCAATGAGACGGTCGGCCAAACAGGCCATCATATAACCACCACTAGCGGCAACCTTATCAACACAAATAGTGAGCGGTATTCCAGCATTACGTATTCTAAGTAACTGTGAGGATGCAAGACCGTATGCGTGAACCATCCCGCCGGGACTCTCGAGGCGCAAAACGATTTCATCAAACTCACTAGCCAGAGAAAGAACTGTTGTGATTTCTTCGCGCAAAGAACTCACAGCCTCTGCTCCCACGTCACCCTCAAAATTGAGAACAAAAACTCTTTTCTTTCTATCCTCCTTGCTTGTGGCCGCAGCCTCATTGTTACTTTTTAGAGCTGACGCCGCTGCGTTATCTTTTGCACGTTTCCTGTTTTTCTTTTCCTCATTCTTCGCTTTTTTCTTTTCAGCTTTTTCTAACAACTTTAACGTTGATTTATCCAGCACTGCAGCTTTGAGAGAATCACTTAAGTTTTCATAGTGCTCATTAAGATAAGACACGCGAATCGAACCCTTTTTACTACCTTTCTCACGCCTATTCGAATTCGAAAAAGCAACACCTAGAACAAAAATAATTGACACAACGATCGTTACAGCCTTCGCAAGGAAAACACCATATTCAATAAAATATTCCATATTTCTAAAATTCCTTCACTTGTTTTGATTCACATATTCAATTAGGCGTCCCGCCACACTCACGGCCGCACTAGGAATGTTCGGCAGTTGATCGAGCTTATACCAAGCAGCTTCCGCAATCTCATCAGCCTGTAAAGCCAGTTCTCCACTTTTATATTCCGCTATAAAGCCGAGCATTAATTGCGAAGGGAAAGGCCAAGATTGACTGAAAACATATCTAACAGATTTAACAAGGAGACCAACTTCCTCATACACTTCTCTCTCCACAGTTTCCTCTGGAGTTTCACCCACCTCAATAAACCCGGCCAAGCAGCTATAAAAATCACTATTAAACCGGGCACTTTTTGCTAACAAGACTTCTTCATTCCTTTTAACCAAGACGATCACACAGGGGTTTATTCGTGGAAAATAATGTCGATTGCATGGGACACATTCGAGTGCGCGCTCGGTCGATCTTGGGGTGGTTTTTTCACCACATTTACCGCAATACTGATGCTGTTGATACCACTCCACAAGCTGATTTGCCCTTCCTGCAGTCCGCAAAACGAGTTCCGGCTCAGTGCGAAGCAGAGTCCTCACAGAAACCAAACTGGCAGTTAGATCGGTACTTAAATCCCTCTGAAGATCGACAGCAATCAAACCCTCCTCTGCATCTGCGACAAGAATAAGGGCACCTTCGACTAACGCTGTTGGATCAAGGTCTCCAAGTTCCCAAACGTATTTTGCTCCCTTAACAATGACAGATCCATCATAAAAAAGGATGTACCGATCATCAATACGAATATCCGAAGGACTTAAAACATTTGGGCGACTGGGCATATTAATTCCGGTAGATTTATTCTGTAATTTACTGTCGCCGATCCAACGAAACCCAAAGACACCCTTCCGCGCTTTTCTCATCAATGACGGCGAGGCTCTCAGAATGTGCAGCCTTTTCATCCTTTGAGGCTCTGAGCACGATCAATGGCGAATGATCACCTAAAGACCCTGATTTCATATGGCCAGCAGCAGTGTTAACCCCCATATTTTCAGTGACGAGTTCTAAATTCCGTTGACCACTTGTCATCATCAAGTAGACGTCAGCTAAAATTTCAGCGTCCAGCAGTGCTCCATGTAAAGTTCTTTGAGTGTTATCGACAGAATATCGTCGGCATAATGCGTCTAAGTTATTTCTTTGACCTGGATGCTTTTGCTTGGCTAGGACCAAACTATCCAGTACTTCACAACGGTCTGTAATCGACGTAATTTGCGAAGAGGTTTGACTTAGCTCAGAATCAATAAACCCAACATCGAATGGCGCATTATGAATAATAAGTTCCGCACCCTCTATGAACGACAAGAACTCTGACTCAATTTGATAAAACCGAGGCTTTCCAGTCAAAAATTCACGGGAAATACCGTGTACCTCTTCGGCTCCTGAGTCAATATCCCGCTCTGGGTCGAGGTAGCACTGATAGTGAACGCCAGTCAACTTGCGATCAATTAACTCTACGCAGCCTATTTCGATAACCTTATGGCCTTGCGAGGGATCCAGTCCAGTCGTTTCGGTATCTAACACAATTTGTCTCATGGGATAGCCCCAACCCAACTATTCATCTTCACACTCATATCGTCAGCTCGTCAATTCCCAGATTAGCCAAAGCGTCAGCCCTCTCATTCCCAGGATGCCCACTATGCCCTTTTACCCATTTCCACTGAATATCCCTTGACTCTAAAGTTTTATCCAAGCGCTGCCACAGATCTACATTCAATACCGGCTTTTTAGCGGCCGTTTTCCAGCCGCGCTTCTTCCAGCCGATAAGCCATTCCGTCGCACCCTGGAGCACATATTTTGAATCTGTCGTAATGACGACTTTAAACGAATCGTTAACCGCCTCTAACGCCATTATAACTGCCATCAACTCCATTCGGTTATTGGTGGAATGACTCTCACCCCCGTGAAGCGTTTTTTCCTTACTTCCATATTTAAGAAGCGCACCCCAGCCTCCCTGCCCTGGGTTACCTCGACAAGCCCCATCGGTAAAGATTTCTACAGTTTCCTTCATGCCACTCACAACATTTAACTTAGAGAAGGTATTGTAACTTACCTAATAGAATTTAATCGATAATCCTTTTTACTCATTGCGACAGGAAAGAATACTCTTTCCATCAATAAAAACTGTCACCGTCGTTTTAACAAGAACCTCGGAACGATATCAGGTAGACTTCTACGTCTACGTTCATCATTTAACAGAAGAATTTAATATTATGGAAGCCAGACCTGCCTTCAGCAAGGATACTTCCTTTTTCGGCCATCCTAAGGCCTTGATTATATGTTTCCTTACAGAGATGTGGGAGCGCTTTAGTTACTACGGAATGCGTGCGTTATTGATATTTTATCTTACTCAACACTTTTTATTTTCTGATCAAATGGCGGCTGGCATCTTTGGCAGTTATATATCATTGGTCTATATCACACCTGTAATTGGGGGCATCATATCTGATCGATATCTTGGAGCCACAAAGTCAGTAATCGTTGGTGGGATTTTACTCGTAGCAGGACACCTTGGAATGGCAGTCGAAGGGAGTCCCGCAACAAGCACATCGTTTAATGGATCTATCACTGTGGTTCGTGACGAGGTTTCTTTGCAAATCTTCTATCTTTCACTTGCCTTTATCATTATGGGAGTGGGGTTTTTGAAAGGGAACATATCAACATTGGTAGGCTCTCTCTATTCCCAGAATGACATACGAAGAGATGGCGCTTTCACGCTGTTTTATATGGGTATTAACGCCGGTAGTTTTTTAGGTGCTTTAGTATGTGGGTTTTTATTGCAATATAAAGGTTTTTCTTACGGTTTTGGAGCTGCCGGTATCGGAATGCTATTCGGGCTCGCCGTGTTCCTCTACGGTAGGAACCTATTTGGACAAGCAGCAGCCCCAAAAGATCCGCAAGCCCTGCGGAAAAATATACTTCCGCACATCAATCTAGAGATCATCATATACATCCTCATTGGGTGCGGAATTTTAATATGCTACCAGCTAATGCAAATGCCGTCTCTTGTTGGCGGGTTACTCACCGCTTCATTACTGATTGCTACCGCGACCGTCGTAACTTATTCACTTACAAAGTGCGACGCCCGTGATCGCGACAGGATGCTGGTCTGCCTTTTTCTAATGAGCTATCAAATTATTTTTTGGGCACTATTTGAACAAACAGCCAGTTCACTAAGCTTAATGACTGACCGTAATTTTGACAGGGTTATCTTGGGATTTGAAATACCGGCCGCGGCCTTCCAGTCCGTAAACGCTTTTTTTATAATTCTTCTCGCTCCACTTTTCAACGTCGCGTGGGTTGTGCTTGCGAAAAAAGGTTGGGAGCCTAGCACGCCCGCAAAATTTGCACTTGCACTTATCCAACTTGGAATTGGGTTTTTGTTATTGGTCTATGGGGCTTCGCTTGCCATAGACCCCACCAAAATAGCAATTACCTGGCTTATTTTGATGTACTTATTGCACACAACCGGTGAACTTTGCATTTCTCCGGTAGGACTCTCAATGACATCACGGTTATCAACGCCCAAAGTTGTTGGGATGATGATGGGGTGCTGGTTTTTAGCTTCAGCGGCGGGCAATTATGTTTCTGGGATAATTGCCGGGCTGACCGGCTCAGGCAACATTGAAGGCGCTCTCGTTGATCCCGAACTCGCTCTTCAGAGCTATATTGAAGTATACTTAGCTGCGGGGTTGTACAGCCTCGCTATCGGTATTTTTGCGCTTATGATCACCCCGATCATCAAGAAATTTATGCACGAGTCAAACTGATTGATCATATCAATCAGTTCGGATTATAGAGTGGATACCAAACATCCTGATCTGCCAGCACACTAAAAATCTATTGGAGCCAAAACATGGGGTACTTAAAAGGAAAACGAGTTCTGATCTTAGGCGTGGCAAGTAAATTGTCGATTGCATCTGGAATAGCGGCGGCGATGTATAGAGAAGGTGCCGAACTCGCATTCACTTATCAAAGTGACCGGCTCAAGAACAGAGTAACGGAAATGGCTGAAACATGGGGATCTAATCTTGTATTCCCATGCGACGTGACTGACGACAACCAAATTACCGATTTATTTGCAGAGCTATCAAAGTCTTGGGATGGTCTAGACGGTTTAGTGCACTGCCTTGCTTTCGCTCCAGCACATGAGCTCGATGGTAATTACGTCGACGTAACCACCCGTGAAGGTTTTTTAACAGCCCACGAAATAAGCTCATATAGTCTTGTTGCTCTCGCAAAAGCTTCAAAACCTATGCTTATGTCTGGTGTTGATCCATCAATACTTACGCTTAGCTATTTAGGCGCTATACGAAGCCTACCGAATTACAATGTAATGGGCTTAGCCAAAGCAAGTCTAGAGGCTAATGTTCGTTATATGGCTTCTTCTATGGGTCCGGACAATATCCGCGTGAATGCTATCTCAGCTGGGCCTATAAAAACGTTAGCGTCTGCCGGCGTAAAAAGTTTTAAGAAAATGCTGCAGCACAGCGCAGATCAAACGCCTCTCCGTCGAAATGTAACCATTGATGAGGTTGGAAATGCAGCAAGCTTTCTGTGTTCCGAACTTGCTTCAGGGATAAGTGGAGAGATTCTATACGTTGATGGAGGCTTTAACACCACCGCAATGGGAAGCCTCAACGAGGCAACCTCATGAATTCTCATTTTTAATCTATTTATTTTGTGGGCTGCCCTTCTCAACTCAAAATTAATTTAATTGAAAATCAGAATTCAGAACTTGCAAATTCAAATCACCAGATTCACGAAGGTGGTCTAGGTAAAACCGGAATTCGTTGCTGCCAAAATCTGCGTTCAAGTTCTCTCGTAAAGCCACTCTTTCTACTTCCGATACATCCTCATATTTGCCATCACTGACAGAGGACAGTTCAACAATTACAAAAGCACCGTTGTCTAAAACCAATTCAGTCCTAACTGTCCCATCTGCTCCCGGTCGAGGAAGTTCGAAAACGGCCGCCAAAATCTCTGCATTTACTAGTGGAGTACGTCTTTCTACATTTGTTTCATCACGCCATTCAAGTTGATTTTCAGAAATTACTTCAGACGCGTCTGCTTCCGACTCAAGGCTTTGAAGGATCTCAGAGCCAATACTCAGCACAGCCTCCCTTTCCATTTCAGATCGTATCAAAACAGCAATTTGAGGCTCCACTTCATCCAAAAGCCTAACTCGCTCACTGTTATATTGTTTGAGGACTAAGACAATAGATTGAGATTCACTAACTTCTATGACATCGCTTAGATTCCCATCGAGCAAAACCTCATCCGAAAACATTACATCGATAACGGAGCGGTTTGCGAACAACCCAGTTCCACCTTGCCTGCCAATCTGGTTACTTGTGATCACATCCAGTTCCAATTGAGCAGCTAGATCAGTCAGGTCACCAACTTCAAAAGCAAGATTTGACAGCTCTGCCAGACGAGCCGAATACAATCTGTTTACCTCGCCCGACTTGAGATCTCGTTCAATTCGATCTTCAACCTCTTCTAGTGGAGTAAAAACCTTAGTATTATCTTCAGTGAGCCTAACCAAATGAACACCAAAATCAGTAACAATAGGAGACGAAATCTCGTCAACTTTCAGTTCAGTTAGCGCCAGTTCAATCTCTTCAGGAAACGCGTCACCACCTGAGTAACCGATATCACCACCATCTCGGGCCGAAACAATGTCAGAGGAGAGCTCAAGGGCTAAATCAGAAAACAACTCCCCTGCTTCCAAACGCTTAAGCGCAGCTGATGCCGCCTCGAATGCCTGCGATTCATCGATCAAACTGCCTATCTCAAAAAGAATATGTGACGCTCTGCGCTCCGCGCTACCTTCAAAAACTGCTTTTTCTTCCTCGTATTGTTTTTCGATCAAACTTTGATCCACACTAACTTCACTCATTAAAGCCGCACGATCAAGCAAAACGTAATCCACTTCAACGGTCTCGGCAGCAGTAAACTGTGACTGATTTGCTTGATAGTAGGCACTTATCTGCTCATCTGTGATCGCCATAGACAACGTCCGCGTCCCCGGAGTAATGCTCAGATAACGAAAGCTACGCGATTGCAGGTCTAATGCTGCCAGCTTCGACAACTCGCTCTCTGTAACAAAATTTGAAGAAGAAAAAGCATTAACCAGCTGACCCAATAACATCCTTTCTTTCAAAGCCTCTCTGTATGAGCCTACACTAAACCCTTGAGTATTCATTGTTCTCAAAGCGAACTCTGGATCAAACACACCGTTTATTTGAAAATTGGTATTAGCAATCAGCGCTTCGTCAATGCGAGATTCTGATACAGACATACCGAGGCGCGAGGTTGACTGACGCAACAACGTTTCCTCGACCAACTGATTTACAGCAAGTTGCTCAACTAAACTCTGATCCAAATTCTCCGCGCCAACACCTAAAGAGCCAAGCAGAGTCTGCATCTCAATCTGTAGCTGAGACTCGGTGATTTCCTCGCCGTTTACCGTGCCAACCGAAGGCGCAGCAACAAAGCCTCCGATAATCGACTCAGCACCAAATAGAACAAAAATAGCTACAATCAGACCAATTATGACCTTTGCAATAATTCCCTGAGAGTTGTCTCGTATATCCTGTAACATTGATTGCCTGCTCCCACCGTGCGGTTCAAAGATGTTATGTAAAAACAATTACCTCAAAAAATAAAAAGGCGCACCATAGATGCGCCTCTCCCATCGGTAAAACCATAAACGGGTCTTAAGTGTAACCAACTGTGCTCACGAAAAAATAGACTACATGAGCACCTAAGCTAGTTTAATTACCAAAAGTTAAGAATTCACCGAATCCTTCAAAGCCTTACCAGCTTTGAAACTTGGCACTCTTGCCGCTTTTATTTGAATCGCTGCACCTGTTTGAGGGTTGCGTCCCGTTCGTGCTGCCCTGTTTTTTGTCTGAAATGTCCCAAAACCAACTAAAACAACAGACTCTTCTTTCTTTAACGAATTGGTGATGGCATCAATAACCGCATCAATTGCTCTGCCCGAATCTGCCTTTGACAGATCTGCGCTCTCCGCTACCGCGTCGATAAGTTCTGATTTATTCACATTATATCCCTTTGTTGGTTGGTTTTTATTTAAATCTAGATACATTAATTGGTAGCTAGCTTCGCGTGTCAGGTCTTTATACCAAGCGCCTAAAACCTATGTCAACCGAAACAACGCCCGTTTAATGCGTGTTTACAACATCTTGCTTACTTTTCCGCCCATTGTTTTTTTTAACACTCCTACTTTTCGTCTGCCCGCTTCCAGATTTAGGCCTAGGAGACGGCAGAGATTGAAGAGCTTGCGCCAAAACCTCGTCAATCCAGCGAACGGGAACAATCTCAAGATCAGCCTTTATGTTATCTGGAATGTCCACCAAATCACGCTCGTTGTCGGCTGGGATCACCACGCGTTTTATTTGCCCACGATGTGCAGCTAGCAATTTTTCTTTCAATCCACCTATCTTTAGTACCTGTCCTCTGAGCGTTATCTCTCCGGTCATCGCTACATCCGCACGAACCGGAATGTCGGTTAAAACAGAAACAATCGCTGTACACATCCCAACGCCGGCGCTTGGTCCATCTTTTGGCGTCGCGCCCTCTGGCACGTGTATGTGGATATCATTTTCTTCATAAAAATTTTCGTTCAGTCCCAGCGATTGCGAACGACTTCGAACCACGGTGAGGGCCGCTTGTATTGACTCTTGCATAACATCACCCAGGCTACCTGTTTTAACTGTTTTTCCTTTCCCTTCTACCGCGATAGCTTCGATAGTAAGTAACTCTCCGCCCACTTGTGTCCAAGCTAACCCGTTGACCTGGCCAATTTGATTTTCTTCTTCAGCCTTGCCGTAATCAAACTTGCGAACTCCGGCAAATTCCGACAATATTTTCGGTGACAACCTAACTGCCTTTTTCTTCGGCGCCAGAACACTAGATTTGACAATTTTCCGGCAAATTTTAGCCACTTCTCTCTCTAGCCCACGAACGCCTGCTTCGCGAGTGTAGTATCTAATCAGATCCCTGATGGAAGCTTCATTAATTTTAAGTTCGCTATCACTTAGTCCGTTATTTTTTATTTGCTTTGGGACCAAATACTTCTGCGCGATATTTAGTTTCTCTTCTTCCGTGTACCCCGGAATCCTTATCACTTCCATTCTGTCGAGAAGCGCTTCAGGAATATTCATGCTGTTTGACGTACAGATAAACATTACCTCAGAGAGATCATAATCAACCTCTAAGTAATGATCGTTAAAGCTGCTGTTTTGCTCTGG
>Ga0315321_10001227_pt1 | contig 19639 bp, 17 predicted proteins | sample M180m21515metaG_FD_203464 | JGI IMG/M metagenome (GOLD analysis project Ga0315321, IMG submission 203464) | Ammonia-oxidizing marine archaeal communities from Monterey Bay, California, United States - M1 80m 21515 | ecosystem: Environmental > Aquatic > Marine > Intertidal zone | place: USA...
TTTGGCGAGCTTTTTGTCTTCTATCAGAGTGCTGGCTTCGGACAACATCATCAGTGGTCGGCTGTCAGCTGGGAATTCCTTGGCCAATTCTTGTGCGCCTTTGGCGTACTCTTGGAAAGCCTTGGTTCGGTCTTCTGCAATGAGGCCGCGGACTTTGCCGATGAGTTCCTTGGCTGCATCGGCGAATTCCCGCTTCGCTGGCTTGTCTTCGGCGCGTAGGGAAGCTGTGAGGGTAAACGCAGCAATCAGTGAAAGCTGCACAATGTAGTGAAGTGTGTTCTTCATAAAAACTTCGGAGTTTCGATTAACTTAAGGTATTTTGAGAGTTGGCGAGGTGTTTCGGCTGTTAAACTAACCCAAATCCTTTAGGGTTTTGAGCCCATCGCCCTTTAAGTGAAAGGTTTGCGTTGGGAACGCAAATTCCAGATCCATCTCGTTAAGTTTATCCATGATCTTGAGATTCACGCGTTCGCGAGTCTCCAAATATTCCTTCCACACTGTGCTTGTACTGAAATAATACAGGAAGACATCTAGGGAACTCTGGCCGAAGTCCGTGAACTGCACCAGTTTGTAATCCTGATCGACGCCTTCATCTTCAGTAAGGATAGTTTCAATGGCCTTGAGGGCTTCACGCATTTGGTCGGGCGTGGTGTCGTACGTGAGGCCGAGAGTCATTTTGATGCGGCGCTTGGGCATACGGGACCAATTTTTGATGGTTTCACTGGCCAATTTACCATTGGGAACTGTCATTAATGTCTTGTCGAACATCCGGATTTTCGTGGAGCGAAAACCGATTTCCTCAACATCCCCATCTATGGAGCCGCCCACTGTAATCCAATCCCCCACCTTGTAGGGGCGATCGGTTAGGATATTGACCGTCCCTACGAGGTTGGCCACCGAATCCTGTGAGCCCATGGAAAAAGCCAGTCCGAGTACGCCGCCCAGAGCGACCAAACCGGTGATGTTGACGCCGATGGTCGCCAGGACAGTGAGCGTTCCGATAATGACCACCACAATTCGCAAAGCGCGTCGAATGAGAGGCGTGAATTGGCCGCGCAAGCCTTCATCGGCCTTGGCGAGCAATTCATCCAAATAATGCGCGGCCACATCCACGAGACGGTACACCAACCAAATGATCGTAAGTCCAAGGAAGATGGTGTAGCTCTTGCCGATCAGCTCAGTCGGGAAACGTTCGACATTGAAGATTAGGAGAAAGGCCGCCAAATGCACGGCCCCGATCATGACAAAGGTGTTTATTGGCTTGATGATGGCATCGAATAATTTGTCATCCCATTCCGCTTCGGTTTTTTGAACAAAATTTTCAATGCGCTTCTGGAGGAAACGAAGGGCGATGCGCTTAATAATCAGGCCGGCTAAGATGGCAAGAAAAGCAGCCACCAGTTGCCAGGCCAAAATGCCAATTCCCAGAACGTCTTGCCCGAGATATTGTTGGAATGTTTGAACGGCTGCGGAATCTTCAAGTTTCCGGGCGAATGCTTCGGTCTTTTGTTTGGCTGCGTTATTGGTGCTGACCTCGATCGGTGGTGGATTCGCAGCCAATGCGTTGTTGGTGGTGCCAAAACAAAACAGCAGGGCGCTTAGGACTAGGGCTGGCCAATGTTTCACAAGGGAAAATTGAGCAGCCGACTAGTCGGGGTCAAGTCTAACCGACTGCCGCGGGTATGAGAATCCACTTGGCCAGGACCAAGAGAAAGAAGAAACCGGCGACATCGGTGACTGTGGTGATCAGGATGCTTGAGGCCAGCGCTGGGTCTAGTCTGAAGAATTTCAAGGCAAACGGAATCAGGACGCCAAACAGTGCCGCGACGATGAGATTGAGAATCATCGCCAAGCCAACCACTAAGCCCAGTTTCCAGCCAAGGCGGTCATCAAACAGCCCGCCAACGAGGTAACCGATAACGCCAACAATCAGGCCGATAATTAACCCGATCAGGATGCTCAGGAGAATCTCTTTGAAGAGTGCCTTGCGGCCATCCCCTGGAGAAAGTTCGCCGAGGGCCATGTCGCGGATGATCACTGTGACCGTTTGCATGCCGGCATTGCCGCCTTGGCCGGCGATGATCGGCAGGAAAATTGCAAGCACGGCAAATGTTTCAATTGTGCTTTCAAAGATCCCCACGACCGCGCCGGCGAAGCAGGCGGTGATCAGATTGATGCACAGCCAGGGAAGTCGTTTGCCGAATGATTGTTTCCACGGGGTGAGAGCACGTTCTTCACCGGAGAGACCGACCATCTTCTGCATGTCCTCCGTTTGCTCTTCAATGGCGACTGACAATGCGTCGTCACCCCGGATGACGCCCACTAGCCGGCCTTCTTCGTCAAGCACAGGCAGGCCAAGGAAGTGATATTTTTCAAAGCGCCGAACGACTTCCTCCTGGTCGTCGGTTGCGCGGACGTACTTGACCTCACGGTTCATTACGTCCGCGGTTTTTACTTCGTCATCAGAAAAAATGAGGTCGCGGATGGAGGCGATGCCAACGAGTTTTTCGTCTTTGTCGGTGACGTACAGATAATTGATGTCCGTCGGTGCTTGTTCCCGATGTTTCCGACGGATACGACGAAGACCATCTCCAACGGTGTGATGGGATCGAAGCGTCACAAACCGGTCGTTCATGATGCCGCCGGCCGTGTCTTCGGGGTATTTCAGGAGATCGCGCGCGGCCTGGGCTTCTTCCTTGCCCATCTTGCGAAGCAGCCGTGCCCGGTCGACCTCAGGGATTTCGCCCAGCACGTCCGCGGCCTCTTCCGCGTACATTTTATTGAGAAGAGGAACGAGCTTGGACTGAGGGAATTCCTCCAGCAAATCGGCAATCCACTCATCCTCCATCTCCGCCAAGGCGGCGGAGGCGGAATCGACGGGAAGCTCTGTAAGGATGTGGCGAGCTTCCTCGGTGGGCATGCGTTGCAGGCGGTCAGCCAGATCGGCCGGGTGCATTGCCTTAAACTCGTCCAGATAAATGGGGGTTGTCTCCGCCATGGTTGCCTCCGCAGTGCGTGGATTCTAGTAAGAAACTGACGATTTACAAGCCGCGAGTGTTCGCCGGTTTGAGCGGTTTAACCACCGGCAACAATCCGCACGATCTCTAGGCGGTCTCCGGATTGAAGTTGCTTTCCGGCGAAGGATGATGGCGTGAGTGCTTCGCCGTTGAGTTCCACCACAACCGAGCGTGGCGGCAGTTCAAGTTGTTGCAGGAAATCCTCCACCGTGCAGGGGATGGTCACTTGTGTTTCCTTACCATTGGCAGTAACGACGGCCATCAGGAAATTTGGAGTAGACTCACTTCAGGGCGGCAATTGAGCCGGAGCCCGTGGAGGTTGCCGACGCCTTTGGTAATGTGAAGCCAACGGTCGCCCAGGCGATGCAGTCCGCGGACATACTTCTTGTCCTTCACCGGAGCTAAGGGAGCACCTAAACCGGGAAGATAAACCTGTCCTCCATGCGTGTGGCCGCTCAACATCAGCTGCCATGGGTACGCGGCCAGTTCGGCTTTGGTATCCGGATTGTGCGATAGCAGGATAGTTGGGTATTGCTCATCGAGCCCGTCGAAGGCTTCCCTGGGGTAGCATTCTCGATTCCAAAGATCGCCCACGCCTACGAGATTGATTGTTTGGCCAGCCAGATCAACCAACGTGTGTTCGTTGTGCAGAAGGCGGATGCCGGCTTTTTTCAACATGCTTTGAACGGGCAAACTATGGGAGGCGCCAATCTTCATCGTGCCGGACGCCCAAGAGCCACCATCGTGATTACCCAAACAGGCATAGGTGGGCGCAGCCTTCGACAACGTGCGAAGCACGTCGCTGTATTCATCATACTGTCGATATTTCCAGGTAATAAAATCGCCAGTCAGGCAAATCAAGTCCGGTTTCAATTCCAAGCCAACGCTCAGAGCGCGGCGCAAGTACCCCAGACTTACAGCCTTGGAGGCGTGCAAATCAGATAAATGCAACAAACGAAGAGGACGCGCGGCTTCCATGATGGGCGCTCGGTGACGGTTTACCTCAAGCCAGCCGGATTCCCAAAACCGCATGTAAGCATATGATCCCGCGCCGATAAAGCTGGAGCTGAGGGAGCCCCAGAGAAAGCGCCGCCGATTAAGCCGTTTTTGCCAATATTTGCGGAGCCCCTTGATCACGGGCGAAGAATAGCCTCCAGCTTCACGAGGTCAACGCTGCGTCCCAATCTTTCCAAACAGGCTCGTAACCAAGGCTACTAATTTGTTCGGCGACTGTTTCTGGAGACCGCTCATCGGCGATGTCAAACTGGCCGGTAGCGCCCTCGGCCCATTCACTGGATTGCTCGGCCAGGGCAATCATTTTACCGCGGTCGGTTTTGTGAAGTTTATCGCCGCCGGCACCCGTGTAACCACCTGGCTCAGTATGGCTTCCGGCGCTCATTAGAGTGACGCCTAGCGGAATCAGGCCATTGCGCAGTGAGGCGGGTTCTCGAGTGGAAAGTACGATGCCTACGTCGGGCAAAAAAAGACGCAAGGCGCAAATCAATTGCGTCAGATCACGGTCAGAAATGGCGTCAACGGGCTCAAAGCTGCCCGCGCATGGCCGAAGGCGCGGCAGTGAAAGAGTGAGCTGAGCTTTCCAGCAATGTTTTAATAACCATTGAGCATGGGCCGCGAGGGCGATTGCTTCGGTGCGCCAGTCGCTCAATCCGAAGAGCGCGCCAATGCCGAGCCTGCGGAAGCCGGCGGCGTAGGCGCGTTCAGGGGTTTCAAGGCGCCAGTCAAAATCCTTCTTTGGGCCGGCGGTATGGTGAACGCGATAGGCGTTCCGGTCATACGTTTCCTGATAGACGACCAAGCCGTCGGCACCCGCGGTTACGAGGGGTTGATAAGCTCCGGTTTCCAGAGGTCCAAGTTCCAGAGAAAGGCTAGGAATGGTTTCGTGAAGTATTCGGACACATTGTTCCACGTAGCCATTGGAAACGAATTTCGGGTGCTCACCGGCCACGAGCAGGACATTGCGGAACCCTTGCTCTGCGAGCGCTCGTGCTTCGGTGAGCACTTCGTCTGGTTCCAGTGTGACACGCAGAATTGGGTTGTCCCGCGAGAAGCCGCAGTATGCGCAGTTGTTGATGCATTCGTTGGAAAGATAAAGCGGAGCGAAGAGGCGAATCGCTCGGCCAAATCGTTGCTGAGTCAGGGCCTTGGATTGGTTGGCCAACGCCTCCAATTGTGTTGCGCCCGCTGGGGAAATCAACTGGGCGAAATCTTCGAGAGATCGCTGGGTTGCTCCAAGGCTTTGTTGAAACTCCCCTTCCGAGGCGTTCAGTGAATGCGCCCGAAGAGAGCCCAAGGGAAGGGCGGCAAAGGAATCGACAAACGATAGCTTAGCTGACTGATGATGCGGCACGCGGACATCTTGGCTATTGGCCGCGGGCAAGTCCAGTCGAGGTCTTACACGGGCTAGGCCAGCGTCTTCAGTACGGCAGCCACGAAAAAGGCCATCACCAGCGAGGCAACTCCGGCCAAGGCAATTTGCCTGACAAGAAGGCCGCTTGGAGCGCTTTTTACACCGTTTGCGTGTAAATCACGCCCGGAATCGGCTGTTCCTTCGTGTTTTTCAGAAACTTGTGAGTCAAACTTCATTCTAAGGTGTGACTGCTGCAAGGAACGTGCCAAAGGCGGTTTCGTGGGGATAACTTTTACTCGGTGGGCGCGGGCGGCGATTTAATCTCACGCCATGCCTACCAATGTGATTGCTGTCGCCAATCAAAAAGGAGGGGTTGGCAAAACGACGACCTCCATCAATCTGGCTGCCAGTTTGGCGAGCCAAGGTAAACGTGTATTGTTGGTGGATTTGGATCCGCAAGCCAACGCAACCAGTGGCTTGGGGGTCGAGAAGCGAGAGGGCGGTAGCGTGTACGAAGCACTGGTCGGTGATGCGCTGTTGAGCGACCAAATTGTTCGCACCGCTTACGAGAATCTTTCAATCATTCCCGGTGAGGTCAATTTGTGCGGCGCAGAAATCGATCTGCCGCGCATGGAAGATTGCCTGCACCGTCTGCAGAGAGCACTTCATTCGGTGCGCATGGCCAATGTGTACGACATCATTTTGATCGATTGCCCGCCGTCCCTAGGGTCGCTTACCTTGAATGCGTTTGTGGCTACGGACTCCTTGATCGTGCCAATTCAATGCGAATACTACGCACTCGAGGGAATCTCCATGGTGCAGCGCCTGATCGATCAGGTTCGTAATTCCGGCGATAATCCGGATTTGCATATCACGGGTATAGTAATGACCATGTACGATGGTCGCACGCGACTGTCGCAACAAGTGCTCGATGAAGTGCGCGAACATTTTGCGGAGACCATTTTCGGAACAACGATTCCAAGGGCTACTCGATTGGCTGAGGCTCCGAGCCACGGCCAGCCGGCTTTGGCGTATGATCCGGATGGGTTAGGAACCGCTGCCTACGATGTGTTGGCCGCAGAATTGATCCAGCGTTTGGATGGGGTAACCGCAGCGTCCGTTGCGGAGGACTCCACTCCGAACAACGTGGTGGATGCAACGGCATTGCAAAATCTGGATCTAGTGCAAAATCAGGCTTGAAGCGTTCGGCTGTTTTATCGAAAATCACGTCTCAATTTTCATGAAAACGCATTCTCTATTGCTCGCCGCCAGTATGGCAGTTTCCGTGACGGCCGATGATTGGCCGCAATACCGCGGGCCGCACCATACCGGTGCCTCTATGGAATCTTTGGAGCCCTGGGGTGCGGAAGGCTTGAAGGCCGCTTGGAAAACTCCGGCGCCGAACGGGTTTAGCTCCTTTGCGGTTGCCGGTGGTTTCGCTGCCACGCTTTACGCTGTCCAAGGCAAGGAAACGGTCGCTGTTCTGGAAGCTGGCTCAGGCCGCACCGTATGGACAGTAGCGCTTGATGCGGCGGATTATGGCCATGATGGCGGAAACGCTGGAGCCAATGACAACAAAGGCGGGGATGGCCCGCGCTCGACACCTTCGATTGATGGCGGCTCGGTTTATGTGTTGTCGGCTGATTTTGTGTTGGCGAGTTTCTCTCTGCAAAACGGCCGAAAGCAATGGTCTCATAATTTGCTGGGGGATTTTGCTGGGCAACAGATCAAATGGAAAAACGCCGCTTCACCGGTGGTGGATGGCGATCTCGTGATCGTTGGCGGAGGCGGCGTAGGCCAGTCGTTGCTGGCTTTCAATAAGGCCAACGGCAAGCTTGCCTGGAAAACCTGCACGGAGACAGTGACTCACGCCACGCCGGTCGTGACAGAGATTCACGGTGTGCGTCAGGTAATCTTTTTCTGCGTTTCCGGCTTGGTTTCAGTTGAGATTAATTCCGGGAAGCTTCTTTGGAAGCAACCATTCAAATTCGCGGTCTCCACAGCAGCCTCGCCGATCGTGGATGGAAACGTGGTGTTCTGCTCGGCCGGTTACGGTGTGGGCGGCGGCGCATACAAGGTGTCGCTCAAGGCCGGACAATGGGGCTCGGAAGAGATCTGGCGTATTCCTGGCCACAAACATGTGGCGAACCATTGGAGCACGCCGGTGCTAAAGAACGGTCACTTGTACGGGATGTTTAGTTTCAAAAAATACGGTGACGGCCCGCTCAAATGCGTGGACATCGCTACCGGCGAAATCAAGTGGGAGCAGGAAGGCTTCGGCGCGGGCAATGTGATCCGTGTGGGGGAGAATATTCTGGCCCTCACGGATTACGGCAAGCTCGTCCTCGTTGCCGGCTCGCCGTCCGGCTACAAGCAATTGGCCGAGTCCAAAGCAGTAGTCGGTAAATGCTGGAGCACGCCGGTGCTGGCCAACGGCCGCATTTATGTTCGCAGTACAACAGAGGGTGCGGCTTACGAAATAAAATAGGGCTTTTCAAAATAGTGCACATATAATGGCAAAGCTTAAAGTTGAAATGGAAATAGAGCAGGCGACCATGGAGTTGCCTGATACTAAGACACTGAAATTCAAGTGGCCTGAAGGCTACGATTTGGACTTCAAGACCGGACAGTTTATCACCGTATGGTGGCCGCACCATCCGAAATACAAGCGTGCATATTCGCTTAGTTCCTGCGCATTGGATCGCGGGAACTTTGAGGTGACGGTCAAGCGTGATGGCAAGATGGGTACCAGTATTGTCGACTGGGCCGAGGAGGGGGATTTGATGGGAGTGATCGAGCCGGTTGGTAAGTTTCTCCCTGTCTTTGATCCACCAGGACGTCATTTGATATGTATCGCGGGTGGCTCAGGCGTGACGCCGTTCCGTGGATTTGTGCGCGAAGCGACTCGCCGAAATTTAAATACCCGGATCACCGTCCTCTATACCGTACGAACGACCGATGATATTATTTTCAATGATGAATTTCGCGAGCTGGAAAAACAAAACCCCAATTTTAAGTTCCTCGTGACCTGCACGCGCTTGGCAGATGACGACCCATGGGAAGGGCGCCGTGGTCGGATTGATGCTGACTGGATCAAAGAACACATCGATGGTCTCGACAACACCGTCTTTTATGCATGCGGACCGAATGCCTTGGTGGAAATGGCCGAGACGCTGGCCAAGGACGAACTCGGCGCGCCCAAGGAACAGGTGATTCTCGAGAAGTGGGGTTAATAAATGGCGGACCCGCGGCGTACGACCCTGTTTGAGACGCATCAGGCTCTTGGGGCTCGCTGCATTGATTTTGGCGGGTGGGAAATGCCCGTTCAATATTCGGGCATTGTCGATGAACATCGAACCGTGCGCGAGGCGTGCGGACTGTTTGATATCTCCCACATGGGGGAATTGATGGTCGGCGGTGCGCGGGCGACGGAGTTTCTAGATTCCACACTCACCAACACGGCCTCCAATCTTGCGGTAGGGGATGCCCAATACACGCTCATGTGCAATGAACGCGGCGGGGTGTTAGACGATCTCTATGTTTACCGGATTGCCAAGGAAGTCTACCTGCTGGTGGTCAATGCCTCGCGCATCCCACAAGATTTGGCGGAGTTGCAACGGCTGGTGATCGAGTTCGGATCCACGCGCACGGTTAATGTGGTGGACGAGTCGGATAATCTTTCGGCAGTGGCAGTCCAGGGGCCGCACGTGAATCGTTTTGTGAACCAACTGTTCACAATGCCTGGTCTCATTGCCGTGGAGCATCCTGCGGCGCTCGAGAAAAACCAGATTGACGTGTTTATCTTTGAGGGCAAAGACGTGTACGTTTCGCGCACCGGTTATACTGGCGAAGATGGCTTTGAGCTGATAGCGCCGAATGAAGTTATCACAACCCTCTGGGGTCGCCTCATGGAACTAGGGCAGGATCACGGCATCAAACCCGCAGGGCTCGGGGCACGGGATACCTTGCGCATGGAAATGGGCTATCCGTTGTACGGTCATGAATTGAGCGAAGAAGTTTCACCACTGGAAGCTGGTTTGGGCTGTTTCGTGGACATGGAAAAATCATTCCGTGGACGCGGAGAGTTGGGGCATCAGAAAAACGAGGGAACAACCCGCCGCAATATGGCCTTTACCATGATCGCCAAATCGCCGCCGCCCCGCGAGGGATATCCTGTATGGATCGGTGAAGAAAAGGTCGGGACTGTGACCAGCGGCACCCAAAGCCCCTCCCTACAGGCCGGCATTGGCATGGCGCACATTAATCAACCCTACGCCAAGGCTGGTGCCGAAATCGAAATCGAAATTCGTGGACGCCGCTTTCCGGCTGAGCTTCGTAAAAAACCATTATACCAAAAATCATGAGCAACATTCCCGATCATCTCAAATACACCGCTTCGCACGAATGGATCCGCATTGAGGGCGACACGGCCGTAATTGGGGTTACCGACCATGCACAGGCGGAGTTGACGGATATCGTGTATGTGGAGCTGCCGGAAGTTGGGCGCACGTTGGCCGCGGGCGAAGGATGCGGAGTGGTTGAGTCAGTCAAAACCGCCAGCGATTTGTACGCGCCGATTGCCGGTGAAATTACCGAAATTAACAGCGCGCTAGAAGATGCTCCCGAGCAGGTCAATGAGAGCCCGTATGACAACGGCTGGTTCTTCAAATTAAAATTTTCCAGCGACCCTGATCTCTCCGGCATGTTGGATGCCGCGGGGTATGCTTCGCAGATTGGAGAAAGTTAAACGCATGCGCGTCTTTCGTGCGGCGCTATTTTTCTGCGTCTTGAGCCTGCCGCTGGATGCGGCGGTGGATTTGGTGCTGCGGAATGGATTAGTCTATGACGGCACCGGTCGGCCGCCCGTCCAAGCGCATGTCTCCGTCCATCAGGGGGAAATCGTAGCGGTCGATCGTAACCCCGTGCGCGGTCGGCAAACACTGGATGCCACAGGGTTGGTGGTAGCGCCTGGGTTCATCGATGTCCACACCCACGCCGAAAACATCGTTTATCACGCCAAGGCAGAGAATTTTCTCCGCATGGGCGTCACCACACTTGTGCTGGGAAACTGCGGTTCATCCAAGCTGGACATCGGCCAGTTCTTCGAGCGTATGAGCCAGATTGGGTTTTCGCCGAACATCGCTTCATTGATAGGCCACGGCACGGTGCGCAATCAAGTGATGGGCGGCTCCTTACGCCGGCCACCCGCCGCGGATGAACTGAAACAAATGCGACAACACATTACCAAAGCCATGAACGACGGCGCCTTGGGTATGTCCACCGGATTAATTTATCTACCCGGCACGTTCGCCAAGACCGATGAGCTGATTGCTTTAGCACAAACAGTCTCGGCCTATGACGGAATCTATGTCAGCCACATGCGAAGCGAAGGGACTAACATCTTTAAGGCAGTGGATGAAGTATGCCGAATTGGGCGAGAGGCTCAGGTGCCTGTGCATATTTCCCATCTCAAACTTGCCGGACGCCCCATGTGGGGGCGTCATCATGAACTCTTGGGCAAGCTCGACGCTGCTCGTAAAGAAGGTATCCGGCTGACACACGATCAGTACGCATACACCGCTTCGAGCACGAGCCTCAAGCAACTGCTTCCCGATGAGCTGATGGCCGGCGGTCGGGCTGCCTATGCCCAGCGTATCAAAGATCGCGAGCAATACGCGAAAACAGCCACGTGGATGAAAACCCGGCTAAAGGCTCGGCAACGCGATGATTACTCGTACGCCGTTATTGCTTGGCACAAAAAAACCCCTCGTTACAACGGCCTGAATGTCCCGCAAGCTGCGCAACTGCGTTATGGGGCCGCGACTCTGGATCATCAGATCGCGTTGATCATGGAGGTCGAGTTGAACGGCGGCGCGAGTGCTGTATTCCACGGGATGTCCGAGGCCGATGCGCGGGCATTTTTGAAACATCCGAAAACGATGTTCGCCAGCGATAGCAGCGTGCGCGCTTTCAATCAGGGTGTGCCGCATCCGCGAGGCTACGGGAATGCTGGCCGGTTTCTTGGCCATTATGTGCGTGAACAAAAACAATTGCCGCTGGGTGAAGTCATTCGCAAACTCACCGATTTGCCTGCGCGGACCTTTCAATTGAAAGGCCGCGGCAGAATTCAGCCGGGCTTTGCTGGAGATATTGTCGTTTTTGATCCCGCTAAAATCACGGATCATGCCACCTTCAAAAACCCTCACGCTTACACCACAGGATTTCAGTGGGTGATTGTGAATGGTCAAATTGTTGTGGAGGGCGACCGTCACAATGGCGCCGGCCCGGGTCAAATTATTCGCCGGGCCCAGTAAGGAAATCAGCGATGTGTTGCACGCGCATCTCGGAGCCGGCTTTCTTCAGGCCGGCCTGAATCTGAAGTATGCACCCCGGATTAGTGGTCACACAAATGTCCGCCCCGGTGGAAAGTAGATTATTGATCTTGCGTTGCTGAAGGCGCTCCGCCATCTCCGGTTCTGTGAGATTGTAACTTCCCGCGCTGCCACAGCAAATATCTGCTTCTGGCAGTTCAATAAACCGGTCCCCGACAACCGCTTTCACCAACGCACGCGGCTCCATGGTGATCCCTTGTGGGTGGGCCAAATGGCAGGCATCGTGATAGGTTACCTTTAATTTTGAATCGAGGGCAGGGAACTGTGAAGTTTCCAGCCATTCGGTCAGGTCTTTGACCTGACCGCTAAAGCGCGATGCTCGTTCGCGCCAATCAGTGTCATCCGCCAATAGCTCGCCATATTCTTTTAAAGTACTCCCACATCCGGCGGCATTGATGACAATGGCGTCGAGGTTTAGTTTTTCAAAAGACGCAATATTTTGGCGGGCGCATTCGCGGGCTTTTTCCAGTTGGCCGCTGTGCGCGTATAACGCTCCACAGCATCCTTGGCCGGACGGGGTTTCCACATCGTAACCGGATTGGTTGAGCAACTGCACGCTGGCGTGGTTGGTGCCCCCAAACATTACCGGCATTACGCAGCCTTCCACAAAACCAACACAACCCCTGGCTTGGGTTCCGGATTTGCTTGTTGGGGGTAGAGTTCGATCGGACGGGTTTTCAGGCAGGAGTGTCATAGCCTCCAAGGCGAAGGTGGGCACAAGCCAGCGAATAGGTCGGGCTTTGGCAATGCGACCCAGCATCAACGCCAGTCGCATGCGATTCGGAAACGGGAAAACTTCCTCGATTGCGATCCGGCGCAGAAAAGTCTGAAACCAGCTCCGGTCATGCTGGCGCTCCAAGTGGTCCCGGGTGTGCTCCAGCAAATTCCCGTATTCCACTCCGCTAGGGCAGGCAGTCTCACAGGCACGGCAACCGAGGCAAAGATCTATGTGCCGCACCGTGGTGTCGTTGATTGGCGTGCGGCCAGCCTGCATAGCGCGCATGAGATAAATACGGCCGCGAGGCGAATCGTTTTCATTGCCCGTTTCCAAATACGTAGGGCACGCCGAAAGGCAAAGGCCACAGTGAACACAGGCAAGCGATTTTTCTTCATCGATGAACGGCTTGCTCATAACGCACGCAGGATTCCTCTGGGGTCGAACAATTCTTTGATTCGCTGCTCCACTGCGGAAGGCTTTCGTTCGGGGGCAGCACCCGGATGATACAAAACCCCATTGCCGGCTCGGGCGACGTATTGCTCAGGATTGTGATTCTGGATGCAATCAACCAAATCTCCCGGCGCGACGGACAAAGGGTGGTTTGATTGCTTGGTCCTCCAAGTGTCATGGCTAAGGTCAGCCTGAGTAAAGCCGGTGATTTCCCGAAGTTGTCCGGATTGCGACTCCACATCCGCCGCCGCCCCACTGAAACCGACAATGATTCGGGGGTTGGAACCGGCGCTCTGAGCTAAGTCCAGTACGCTGAATTGTAGACCCGAATTCCACAGTCTCTCAATTAGCTCGGCAACATCAATGATTGTTGAGCAGCTTCTTTCGAAGAACTGTTCACGCTCGGGTTGGGGCGCTAGCTTGAATGTAGCTTCCACAATAACACCCAGTGCGCCGCGGTTGCCGACCATCAATTTACACAAGTCGAAGCCCGCTACATTTTTGACCACATTGCCGCCGTTAAACACGAATTCACCTTCGGCGGAAACATACCGTAATCCGATTAACCAATCGCGAATCAAGCCAAACCCCATGCGGCGCGGCCCACTCAAATTTTCCGATAGCAGTTCGCCGATCGTAATGCGCTCTGGCGCAGGGGGGTCAACCGGAAGCCACTGATCACGTTTACCGATGGCGGCCTGAAAATCGGCCAGTGTCACGCCAGCTTCCACCGTAGCGGTCATGTCTTCGGGCACATGTGTTTTCAGTGTAGCTAGGGAAGATATATCGACGCCATCGATTGGGGCTGTCGCGGCCCGCAACAAATCTTGCAGCCCAGAAACATTGTCAGGTTTCAGGATCATGCGGCGGCTTGTTTTTTGGGGGCGAATTCGGCGCACCGTTTCGCGCCGGGAAACATCTTGTGTGGGTTGCAACGCTTTTCCGGATCGAAAGCCTTACGCAGAAGCTGCATGGCATTGAGGTCAGCCTTGGCAAATTGGCGTGCCATGAAATCAATCTTTTCCGCGCCGATGCCATGCTCGCCGCTGACACTACCGCCCAGCTCAACACATTTAGTGAGGATAGCGTCCCCGGCAGCCAACGCGCGTTTTACTTCGTCAGGCTTGCGTTCATCAAACAGGATAAGCGGATGAATGTTGCCATCGCCGGCATGAAAGACGTTGGGGATCCTTAAGCCACTCTCCTTGCTGGTGGCTTGGATGAATCGCATAATTTCAGGTACACGGCTGCGCGGCACGACTCCATCCTGTGTGACATAATTGGGACTCAGACGACCGACAGCGCCAAAAGCGCGTTTGCGGCATTTCCAAATGGCGGCTCGCTCTGTGTCGTCGGCCGCTACGCGCACCTCCCGAGCGCCATTGACTTGGCAAATGGATTCAACCTGGTGCCCTTGGGTCTCTACGCCGTCGGCAAGGCCATCAAGTTCCACGATCAATACCGCACCTGCATCCAACGGAAACCCAAATTGGTAGGCCTCCTCCACGGCTGCGGTAATAAGTTGATCCATCATCTCAAGGGCGGCGGGCACGATGCCGGCGCTGATGATATCGCTGACTGTCTGGCTCGCGTCATCTACACTGTCAAATACGCCCAGAAATGTTTTGAACGTAGAGGGCTTGGGTGTGAGCCTCACCAATACCCGGGTCACCACGCCAAACATACCTTCGCTACCGATCGCAGCCCCGCGGAGATCTAATCCCGCAACATCCTCGCCCCCATTGGGTTCTGTGCCAAACCATTCGATACTGCCATCTGGCAATATAATTTCATAGCCGAGCACATGATTGGTGGTGACCCCGTTTTTCAGTGTGTGCGGTCCACCGGCATTTGTGGCGATGTTGCCTCCGATAGTGCAGGCGGATTGGCTGGAAGGGTCGGGGGCGAAAAATAAACCATGCGGCACCGCCTCTCGGGTGATCCAGGCATTCACACAGCCGGACTCCACTAAGGCGCGGCGATTGCGCGCGTCGATTTCAAGTACGCGATTCATGCGCGTCAGGGCAATCATCACGCCACCATCCACGGCTAGCACCGTACCGCTGAGGCTTGTGCCGGCTCCCCGGGGAATGATGGGGAGGTTGTGTTCGGCGCAAAACTTGACGATGGCAACGACCTCTTCTGTGGTGCGTGGTAATACGACCGCAGTGGGCAGGTTCTTCTGCATGGTGTAGGCATCGCACTCGTACACCAGTAATTCATCTTCATTTGCAATCACTGCGTCCTCACCGCAAAGGGCGCGCAACTGGGAGGCGAGTTCGGATTGCGTCATAGATGATCACTTTGCCCAAAACCGTTGCCGCTGTCGAGCGAAGCAGCTAGTCTACGCGCGATGACAACACAGGTTTTTAACCCGCCCAAACGCACTCTTATGGGCCCAGGGCCCAGTGACGTGCCGCCTTCGGTGCTCAAGGCCATGGGGCAAAGTCTGGTCGGGCATTTAGACCCATCTTTTATCGGAATGATGGAAGAGATCAAGGCCATGCTGCGGCAGGTGTTTCTCACGGAAAACGAAATGACGTTTCCTATCAGCGGTACAGGCAGTGCGGGGATGGAGTTTTGTTTTGCCAACCTGATCGAGCCGGGCGACGAGGTTGTGATCGGCGTTAATGGAGTTTTTGGTACGCGTATGGCCGATGTGGCGACTCGCTGTGGCGCAGAGATCGTGAAGGTAGATGCTGAATGGGGGCGTATTATTGAGCCGGCGCAAATTGCAGAGGCTCTCAATGGTCGAAGCCCCAAACTGGTGGCAATTGTGCACGCTGAGACTTCGACCGGGGCCTTGACGCCGTTGGATAAAATTTCAAAACTAGCGCATGATGCCGGCGCCTTGTTTCTGGTCGATTCGGTGACCTCCTTGGGAGGTTGCCCGGTGCACGTTGATGATTGGGGGATCGATGCTATTTATAGTGGCACGCAAAAATGCCTGAGTTGCCCTCCTGGATTAGCGCCCGTTTCCCTAAGTGCCCGTGCCATGAAAGTCATTGCCGGCCGTGCATCTGGGGTTCAAAGCTGGTACCTCGACGTCAATCTTTTGGCGAATTATTGGGGAGAAGGGGCGCGGGTTTATCATCACACAGCACCAATTTCGATGAACTACGCCCTGCACGAATCGCTGCGATTGGTTCTGGAAGAAGGGCTAGAAAACCGTTGGGCCCGTCACGAGGCTAATCATGTTCACCTGAGAAAAGGTTTGGCTGAATTAGGATTAGGTATTGCCTCTCAGGAAGGGCATCAGCTCTGGCAACTCAATGCCGTCACCGTGCCGGAGGGGGTTGATGAGGCGGGCGTCCGCAAATCTCTGTTGGCCGATCACGGCATTGAGATCGGGCCAGGCCTTGGGCCGTTGGCCGGTAAAGTGTGGCGCATTGGTCTGATGGGGCATTCTTCCAGTGAAGAAAATGTGGACCGTGTACTCGCGGCGCTTAAGTCTCTGTTGTAACGCCTCGCAGCAGGCTGTTAATTCGAGTAAAATGTTCGGCATGGAAGCCCATGGCCAGCTTCGTTTGATAATCGGCGTCGATGGGGTTATTGAGTCGGCGAATGGCGGCCCATTGATCTGAATCAATCAAGCCACGAATCCAAGCAGGAAAGGGCGAAGTCGGCACAGGGTAATCACTTCCGTGAACCAAGCGTGAGGCAAGGAGTTCGTTTTCTAAGCAAGGCCGCAATCCGTGACTGCGCGTCAAAACATTTAAGGCACTACTGTCTGCGTATAGATTTGGATGATCGGCCATCATTTCAATGAGCCTTGGCAAGTAGTCGGGATCGGTTAAACCACTGCCGGTGGCGGCGTGCGCGGCAATTACGTTTACACCGCACTCCAATGGTAGCCGGAGAATTTCAGGATTGGCGTATTTGGAATTGATCACCTGCAAGGTATGCTCGCCTCCGGTATGAGCCAGAAGCGGTAATCCTGCCTCGGCCATGCGGTTCCAAAATGGCCTGAAACGGTCGTCGCTGCAGTCGATGTTTTGGCAATTCGGCAGACACTTCATCATGGCTGCTCCGCCTTCCAAACAGCGCTCAAGTTCGTCGATCGCATCCGGGCGCGCAGGGTGAATGGATACAGCTGGGAGAAACTCCTTGTGATTACGAGCCAGCTGAAGCACATAGTCATTTGGAACAAAGGCATTTCCTGCATTTGGCCAGGACGAACCATCTTCGTGATAAACTGCCTCCTGCGCCAGTAGGCACACGGCGTTGATTTTTGATTCCTGAATAAACTCAACCAACCGTTCCCGAAACAGGTCGTCAAATTCCGGGGATTGAAGTTGTGAATAGCGAAGTCCTAGCTTCCGGAGCATCAATCCATACAATGGTGCCTTGAGGCCGGAGGCGCGCACCCAACATCCGTTCCCGCTGGCCGCGTTGCCTACCATGTGCACATGCATGTCGATGGTTTTCATTATGGGCGAAGCGGTAACGAAATGGCGGAAGGGGTGGGATTCGAACCCACGGAACAGTTTCCCGTTCACTCGATTTCGAATCGAGCGCCTTAAACCGGGCTCAGCCACCCTTCCGCTGGGAGAACACTAAAGGCGAGGCTGGCACGGGGCAATTTGATTTTGTTGGTTCTGTTAATAATTGGCAGGACCGATGCTCGACGAGCCTTACTACGTCGGGTTTACTGCGCCCCGGTGATTGATCGGGAGGATTTTTTAGATAAATTTGTGGCCGACTTGGAAATGGCTGATTGGATGGCGCTCGATACGGAGGCCGACAGCTTGCATGCTTACCCGGAAAAGCTTTGCCTGATTCAAATCACGATTCCAGGTCAGGATGTCCTAGTAGACCCTTTGGCTGGGCTTGATTTAAGCAATTTGTTTGCCGCGTTAAACCGCCACACCATTCTGATGCACGGCGCGGATTACGATGTGCGCCTGTTCAAATTGGGCCATAATTTTGTGCCTAATCGCATCTTCGACACGATGCTCGCCGCGCGGCTCACTGGTCGTACTTCTTTTGGGTTGTCGCATCTTTGCCAGGAATTCCTCGGGGTGGAACTGGAAAAAACCTCCCAGAAAGCCAACTGGGCTCAACGTCCGTTGACAGAAAAGATGGAGGAATATGCCCGCAACGATACGCGGCATTTGCGGCCGCTTGTGGATGCGTTGCGCGATGAATTACGTGCCAAGGGTCGACTAGACTGGCATGCGCAGGAATGCGACAGATTGGTGAGGGATAACTCGACTCTCCGTGAGGTGGATCCTGACCAAGTATGGCGAATCAAAGGCAGCGCACGATTGGAGCCGCGGGCTTTGGCGGTGCTCCGTGAGTTATGGCATTGGCGGGAGAAAGAGGCGCGACGCCGGAACCGGCCGCCTTTTTTTATTCTCTCACCAGACGCTATGATCAAGATGTCCGAGAGCGCGCAAACAGACAATGATGCCGGTGAGTTTATCCCGCGCCGCATGCCTGAGCACCGACGCCGTGAAGTGCAGCGTTGCCTCAAGAATGGGCGGGCTGTGTCTGAAGGTGATTGCCCAGAAAAACATCGGGCGCCACCGCGTAAACATATTACTCCGGCCCAAAAGAAACGGTTTGAGGAGATTCAGTCCAGACGGAACCGTGAGGCGGAGGGGTTGGAAATTGATCCTACCATCATCGTAAGTCGTGCCACAATGGTGCGGTTGGCCTGTGAGGCGGATGGGGTGCTCGACGAGATGCTTCCCTGGCATCGCGAGTTGCTGGGGATGGGTTAGGTAAGCTTGCGGTAAGCTTTATCCGCAGCCAGCTTGGCCACGAGGTCACGCATTTTTGCCGTAGCTTTTTTATGGGCCACTAATGTCGTGTCATCGGTTTGCACAATCACGCAATCGCGCAATCCAACGACAGCAATGGGATTGCGATTCTTTTTGGCGCGGGCATCAAAAATTACATTACGGGCAGAATCCACGTGCACAAAATCCGCCTCCGCACAGTTGCCTTCGCGATCAGCTTTCAGGTGGCGCGAGAGTGCGGGCCATGCACCAAGGTCGTCCCAGTCAAAATCTCCATCGGCCACGAGCACATTATGCGCATGCTCCATCACGCCGTAATCAAATGAAACTTTCTTGATATGCGGGTAATCCTTTTTTAAGACCCGCTTAAGCTTTGCAGGGCTCGCCGCGGCGTGAAACCAGCGTTCACAGGCTTCGTGAAGGGGCTTCTGGTGTTTTAAAAGGCTTTCGGCGATGGTCGCAAATGAGAAAATGAACATGCCGGCATTCCACCGGTAGCCGCCGTCATTCAAGTATTCCACAGCCCGGTCATAGTTTGGCTTCTCCACAAACTGTTGAACGACGCTGAATGTGCTTTTGTAGGCTTTCCGGTCCTTGGGGGGCGGCAGAGGGTCGCCCATCTTAATGTAACCATAACCTGTTTCCGGGGACGTGGGCTTAATGCCGATCGTGACAATGGCTTGGCCGCGCTCGGCCAGATCAAAGCTCTCCTTAAGATTGCGCTGAAATTTCTTAACACTCTTTTCAGGGATGACATGATCTGCTGGCAAGATCGCCATCGTGCCGGTTGTGCTGCGTGCCCCCACAAGAGCGGCTGCCAGTGCCACGGCTGGGCAGGTATCGCGGCCGCAGGGTTCGGCCACCACGTTATCTTTCGGCAAGCGCGGGAGCTGTTTTCTGACAGCGGCGGCTTGCGCCTGATTGGTGATCACAAAAATATTGTTCAGCGG
>Ga0315321_10001229_pt1 | contig 19637 bp, 11 predicted proteins | sample M180m21515metaG_FD_203464 | JGI IMG/M metagenome (GOLD analysis project Ga0315321, IMG submission 203464) | Ammonia-oxidizing marine archaeal communities from Monterey Bay, California, United States - M1 80m 21515 | ecosystem: Environmental > Aquatic > Marine > Intertidal zone | place: USA...
ATTTTGAAGTGATAAGTCAGCCCAAGCACCAAAATCACCCCTATGTCCTCCAATATGAGGTCTTCCTTCTTTCGAACCAAAAACGAGAGTATTATATGAAGAGGTGTCTCCACCTATCCTCGTCATGATTTGATGACCAGATGTAGAAAGATTTTCGTGAACATGAAGCTTTTCACTTGGTGTCTTCCCGATACCGACGTTCCCCGTAGACCTGTAAATATCACTTCCACTTAAAGTGAAATAATTCGTTCCGTCAGCTCCGTCAGCTCCGTCAGCTCCGTCAGCTCCGTCAGCTCCGTCAGCTCCGTCAGCTCCGTCAGCTCCGTCAGCCCCCCTCGGAACTGTAAAATTAAAAACCGCAGCAGAAGAAGATCCACTATTCGTAACGGAACCACTCGAACCAGCCACCCCAGTTGTCGTGGTACCGATCGCAACCGTTGCGGCAGGTCCCTGAATTCCCTGGTCACCTTTTGGAATCGTAAACTCGAGGTTCGCAGCTGTCGAAGTTCCCGTATTCGCGACACTCGCAGATGACCCCGCGGCTCCGGTTGTCGTGGTACCTATCGCGACCGTTCCAGCGGGACCGATATCACCTTGAATACCTTGAATACCTTGAACACCCTGGTCACCTTTTGGAACGGTAAACTCGAGGTTCGCAGCCGTTGAAGTTCCTGTATTCGTAACACTCGCAGATGACCCCGCGGCTCCGGTTGTCGTGGTACCTATCGCGACCGTTCCAGCAGGACCTGTAGCACCTGTATCACCTCTCGGTATGGTAAAATCAAACGACGCAGCCGACGAAGACCCCGTGTTTGTGACACTCGCATTGGTTCCAGCAGCTCCAGTTGTCGTCGTACCGGCAGCGACAGTCGCAGCTGTTCCCGTATCACCCTGAATACCCTGAATACCTTGAATACCCTGGTCACCTTTTGGAATGGTAAAATCAAAAACAGCCGCGGAAGTCGTTCCCGTATTCGTAACACTCGCGGATGATCCGGCAGCTCCGGTTGTCGTCGTACCAGTCGCGACCGTGGCAGCTGCACCCGTTGCACCGACATCACCCCGTGGAATCACGAATTTAAACTCTGCGGCCGTGGGTGTTCCCTCATTCGTGACAATCGCGTCCGTTCCGGGTAGACCCGTATCTGTACTGTGGACAGCGAGTGACCCGACGGGAGCGTTCACCAAAAGTGACCCGTCGCCTTCGAACGACGCAGCCTTGATGCGTCCGGCTGTTTCGTTTATTTCAATTTGCGAACCTACACGTAAATCGGTATCCACGTACGCGTTACTGTTTACGTGTAAACCGGCATGTGGATCATTCGTGACAAGACCGACCCGGTTATTCGTCGTATCGACAAACAAGTGTGATGACCCGACGAGTAAATTACTCGTGACATCAACCTGTCCTGTCAGGATATGTTGGTTCATCTATAATTAGTAAACATCTTTTACGGGTGGGATACACTCGTAAAAGGTGGGGGTCTCTCTCAACCGGGATCGAACCGATGACCTCGCGATTAACAGTCGCACGCTCTAACCAACTGAGCTATGAGAGACGGGGAAAGCTCCTTCCCATCTTATACTGGTGACTGGTCTTTAAGCCCGTTTAATCGTTTCATAGTGATGAGCGATATGGAAAATAGACCAGCTGATGTGTTTGCGACAATCATGGGAATGACCGTATAATAAATCGAGTATACGAGACCGAGAATACTCGCGACAATGTTTATACCCAGGAACGCGTAATTAAGTGCGTCTGTATCCTTTGTCCTGTATACGTGAACGATTTGGGGTACGAACATAATCGTGATTAAAATGGAACTCACGAGACCTATACCCTCGACGAAACTATCCATACTTACGGAAACAGTGTTTCATTTCTCTAAGTTTCTACCTTTTGAATACGTCGTTTCATGTCGATGATATCGAGCTCGAATTTTGTCGATTTACGCTCGAGCGCTGTTACCTTTGACCGTAATTGACTGTTTTCGGTCATTAACGTGGCCACGAAGTGTGGGGTCTGGATCCCCTCCGTTTTACCCGTAGGCGTTTCCGGTTTTTCCGGCCATGCGGGGTTCGTTGGATCCTCTGTCACCGAGGGAAGGTCACGTAAAGCCCTGCGGTACGCGAGCCATTCTTTATAGAGTGTATCCTCGATCTGGTAATCTGTCGAGAAAACCCAATCTACCTCGGCGAGGCGTTTGTTGCGTTCTTCGCGGAGTTCCTTCGTGAATCGTATTCCTGAGACCACTTTCCAATGTTCCTCCATTTCTGAAGTTGTCGGTAACGTTACGTCATCCGAATCCCAAACTATATTATCAATCGTACACTCACCATCGAAGTAAAAAGTATTATTAGGTCTGAGTTGACTGATACACTGAAGAACTTCTTGAGGTGTCATCTATAATATATGAACGAAATTATTACCACGCCGCACCCGAAATGGCATATATTAAATGTATACTTCCATGTATAACGACGGAATTATCTGTGTAACCGGGACCATATGTTTGTAGTGTGATATAATCACCCGCATCCATTTTACAAATTTTAGAGAATGAGTATGACTGTTCTTCGTTGCTCGAAGAACGGAAATCAAATACTTCTGCATATGTGAATGGCCAACTAGACTGAATAGCTCCACCACTTTGTGTCATTGTACCTAAATATCCAGACGTAGCCCTGGTAGCCATGGTACAGCTCGTCGAAAAGTGATACAAACCGGTAACCGGTGCAGTGAACCGACCTCTATTACCGGACATATTTTGTCCCTGCCCCGCTCCACTCCCATTTGCTATAGAAGTTACACAATTAGATTCATTTACCATTATCTGAACAACGGATGGATTTGCGCCGGTCATGGTCCAATGTCCGGCTATAATTTTGGGCATCACTACACCGTCTAGCTTTAAATTTCCTCGTACATCCAATTGGGCTTCGGGGACTTTCCCGATACCGACGGCCGTGTCGCTGATGACCATGGACCGCCCGGTTCGGCCCAACCGGTACAACTTTTGGACCTCCGAGGGTTCGAGGGCGACATCGTAGAGTTTGAAGTTGGAGACATATCCATTAAGAGGATATGTTGCTAAGTCATGAGGATAAATACCTATAACAAGTCTCGATGTCGCGTTTACCATATTTAAGGCATGTGTTTGTGCTATATTGAAGGTCTGTTCAACTCCGTCCAAAAACATCTTACGCCCAGTCGTTCCACCTGAGTACGTCCAAACACAATGATACCACCTATTTACGACGACTGCCGTCTGATTAGTAAGATCATTTCCCCACATGGCCCATGTAATGTTTCCAGCTGAATTAACTACGGCGTGTGGAGCACTATAATTAGTGGGTGAACCATCGGTACCATCATCATCACCTACCATACCCCAAAGAACCGCCCCAGTAGTTTTTAATTTGAACCACATACTCACTGACATGAGAAAATTGCCGGCACCAGTAGCTGTTGGAACCCCTATAACCTCTATACGTCTCCCCCCTGTAGAACTATCCCATTTAAACGCCTTATCCGCTGGGGAGTGGGAGACACCAGAAGTCATGGTCCCATGATTCCCCTTCCCCGAGATATCTGTAGGTGAGGAATTGACGGTGGTATCGAAATCCACCACCAACTTCTCGGGTCTCGGGGTTTCCGTATCCACGTCGTACCGCGAAACGCGGGGAACATCGAGGGACCTGGTCAACGACAACGAACCCTTATCGAGGGTCGTGGGACCGGGGGTGCCGAAGAGACGCCATTCAGATACAGTAACCAGGGTGGAACCTAGTGTACCTGTCACCACCAAAGCATATTCATCATAGTATTTAGTATTATCAATTGGAATAGATGGTGTAGTTATGAGAATTGCCGGTGCATTGGTCGCTATATTAAATCCATTTACACCTGCCATGAAACTATTGGTGAGGGTATGGACAACTTCCCATGTAGGATTATTTGTGTTTCGCCCCACAATTAAACCGTCTCCAACGGCTCTGTATCCACTATTAAAATATGCCCCCATGACGAAGCTTGTAATTTTAACAGGGTAGGGCATTTTAAGACCTAGATAATGACCTTTTGGTAAGTTTTCGGCTAATCTGACACTTCCTGTGTATGGCTGGTTTGTCCCTGAACCTCCATTATACAGGCTATCTACCGATTGCCATATATCATTTAAACCACCTGAACCAGACGCCTTATCGAACGCCTTATACGCAAGACGATTTTGGGTAGACCCGCTTGTATATCCACTACTCGCATACGCACAAAACACACCGTGACCCTCCATCAGAGTTTCGTAGCCCGTCAACGCCCTAGGAGGATATTCTTGAATCCGCTCATCTCCCGCGAGTTCCAATTGGCCCGAGGGTTCGGTGACCCCCACGCCCAAGTGTCCCTTGTACAAGGTCACTTGGGACTTGGACCCCAAAAAGTAATCCTTTTGGTAATCGTAGAGTTCCTGAACCTGCCCAGCGTTCAGGGCCTTGGAGTAGAGACGGAAGTTCGCGACGGAACCGTCGATACCTCTTTCATATGAAGATATACTACCACCGAGATATACCACACTATTCACTTGTATATCTAAATTATCGGTCCCTGAAGGTGTTGATACATTTGTATTGTGTACACCATTTATATAAAACTTTGTGCCACTTTGATGATTTCCACCTGAAAACGTAATCACAAGGTGATACCATTCATTTGCTACTATCTGGTCAAGTAATTGAATATTATTAGACCAGAAATCATATCTCAATATTCCCTCATCAATTACAACGTGTGGAGTCTGGTATGAGAATCCATTAGTGTTATCTTTTATCGTGAACAGTGTGTGTTCCCCTGTTATCGTATCTAATTTAAACCACATCGCGACAGAATGATGTGCGTTATCTACAAATGTTGAAGGTAATGTACTACTAGTTATCTTACTTGTAGTGACTGTTCCACTTCCAGATGCGTCGAATACAAATGCCTTATATGTGGTATCAAATGTGACACCAGTTCCGGCTGTCCCATCTTGGTCTCCACCCGCCTTATCGACGACCCCACCAGTTCCAGTGAAATCCGAAGTCTGTGTGTAGTCCCGCCCATCATAGTAGACCTCCAACTGGGTCCCCGTGGTCGCCGGCACGTTGTACACGGACTTTAGGGTGGTGTCTAGGGAGCCACTGCCTTCTTCGTAGCCGTAGAGTTCTAGATTGTCAATAGCGAAATAACCAGATCCTACGATTTTCTTAATAACCATACCCAAATACTTATACGACGTGGTTCTAACATCAACCATGTACGATGTACCAGTCGTGATAGCTGGAGAAGCACCCGTCTCGGAAAGTATTTCTACCCAATTTACATTGTCGATAGATCCGTATATCTTGAAATCTTCGGGTTCACGATTCGAATCACGCGGTGTAATGTGAATACGTTCCAGTGTTATTTTATTTGGTAATTCCAATTTAACCCATTCACCATCATCTGCACCCGTTCCTAAGTTATTAGCGGGACTTAATACATAGTCTCCATTAATATCATACGCCGAAAGGTCGCCTTGTATCCACGTCTCACCTGCAGGCGAGCCACCAAGTTTTTCATCAAATATCTTCCATACCCTATAAATCGTACCATTTCCTATATATTGACTACTCGCCGTCACCGTATACCCCGCTTGTGTATATGTGTTCGCGGAGTCATTGGCAACAACATCAGCCGTCATAGCCACCTCCGGGTACTTCCGCAGGGGTCGATCGTGGGGTCCCGTGTATTCGGTGACCACGTTGGAGTCCACGAGGACTGCGGCGGGGTTCGTGTAGAAGGTGTTCCCGGTGACCGTGAGGTTATTGGAGACGAGAAGGTTCTCCGTAACTGTGAGGTCATCTGAAATAACGGCGTTCCCCGTAACGGTTAAATTCGAGGAAACGAGGGCGTTCCCGGTGACCGTGAGATCGCGTCCTACCGTGACATTCGCGGTTGTCGTGAAAGCCGTCGTCGCATTGTCGAATTGAAGTGTGGTTGCCGTGACATTTCCCTGATTGGTGACGCTCTGGAGGCCGTGTGCAACATCAACATTTATACCGCCGATATTCATAGCTGTCGCATACACGTTCCCTGAAACCACCCGAAGATGTGAATCTTTCACATTCAGGAACGTATTCAAATTATTGATCATCTAATATAGCGTAAGAAATGATTTACGTGTTATTAGGTGTGGGACAACTGCTATGCAGTTGGAACAGTGGGCCAAACAGGGTTCGCTGGGTCCTCCGTCGCATTGGGAAGGTCGCGGAGAGCCTGGCGGTACTCAATCCACTCCGTTTGTTTCGCGAGAGATGCGTGGGGCCAATCAGGGAGGGCGTACTTATCCGTTTTAGTGAGGAGAACGTCGCGTTCTTGGCGGAGTTCCTTTAGGGGTTGGGCCGCTACATATTCATTCCATTTTTCAGTTATTTCTTCGAGGGTTGGCTTGGGTGTTTCAGTGTCATACCAAATCAATTGATCGTAATCATTTCCCGTGATCGAAAACCCAGAATCTGGGTAACCATATTGAATAGTCACCGTTATATCCATTACTGATAGACAATACTTTTTATTTTGAAATTTCCGTTATGATATATTTTGACCATCCCATGTTATTTTTAGGAAATCCGAGTTTTAGTAGATTAGCGTCCGCCGACCCGTTGATGTTATGACTCTGATTTATACGAAAAGGTGTACTAGTATTCTTATAAGGGGCAAACCTATGTTGAAACTCTATCGTATAATCTTCGGGTACGGATAGAGGTAAATAGCAACTATTCGAATAAGTCATTATAAAAGAAGCACCCGCCCCCATGTGATATCCAGACGAAAGTAATAACACAAATGTATTGGCTGCCACACCTGCTACAGTCTTGTTTAACCTAAAATAAATCCAATGATACCCACCCCGCCAATCACCGGAAGGCAAGTTTGCTCCGTCGTGTCGCCACGGTATAATAAAATCCAGTTTCACTTTACTACCAGCTTTCATATGAATGGGGGGTGTAGTGTATCCGGTTACCTGAGTTTGGCTACTAACTACCTCTCTATCTACATCATCTACAAATTGTGAAATATTAAGTATACTTCCTGGGGCGTATAAAGGGCCGTTGATGTATACGGGTGTGTCGATATGAAGGGGTTGGGGGTTCGCCACACTCCCCGTGCGACCCATATCGTAGAGGGTCTTGACCTCTTCGGCGGTGAGGGTCGTGTCGTAGAGTTTGAAGTTGGAGATGGAGCCGTTAAAATAATTGGTGCCATCTCTATTTCCCAATGTAAATTGAGTGGTTTGGGGTAAGTCTAAGGAACCAGAACCTGTCACGCTTGGTGTTATATATACACCATTTACATAAACTCCCATTAAACCACCTCTACGATATAATATAAAATGCTTCCATGACCCAGTATCAAATATACCACTTGTAGGTGCCAGTGTATAAGCAACACCTCCGACAACAAAGAAATCTACATCGGTACTGATAAAATTCAATCCAACCGCTTTGTTTGTTACCTCTTTACCAAGTAGAAATGGAGACTGGGCGCTTGAGGTAACCGCATTTGGTTTTATCCACATCGAAATCGTGAAATCTATATCACCACCAGAATTTTGGAGATTACCAGTAAAAACATAATCATCCGTCCCATCAAACACCAACGCCTTCTCCGTAGCATCATACGACGCCCCACCGTAGAACACCCCATCATTCCCCCTCCCACTCGTGTCCCTGACACCCCCCTCGAACGTGGGGTTCGTCGAGGTATTGTATTCCACCACGAGTCGGTCCCGACGGGGTGTATCGTCCGCGTCGAGAGCCGGCCCAATTCGGGGAACAGTTAACGATTTCGTGAGGGTCAGTTGGCCATCGTGGAGGACGGATTGACCCTGCTCACGGGTGCCGAAATAGCGGAGATCTACTATACTTATATAATCAATAGATGAACCACCAACAACCTTAGTGACTACTAATCCATAGTATTTATAGAACCCTGAATTTTCAAAATTAAATGTTGTATGACCTTGATAATATTGAATATCCGTAAACGTATGAAGTTTAGTCCACGTATAATTATCTTTACTCCCCCATAATTCACCGGATTTAGGAGCTTGGTATTCAATTCCCGGTCCTCGCGGTTGTAAAATAAACTTAGTTACATTTGTTAAATATGGCATTTCTAATTTTATCCACTGACCCATAGAAGTTTCTGAGGATAACCGAAATTCGTTATCTTCATATTCACCCGAACCTAAGTTGTATCCAGCATTGTCACCCATTAACCAGAATTCGGCTGCTCCGTGTGCAAATGCATTCCACCCGTCGTGAACAGCTGCACCCGAATATTCACTCACACTCGCCTTAAACACCCCATGACCCTCAAAATGGGTCTTGTACCCAGTCATAGCCCTCGGAGGGAACTCTTCCAAGTTGTGGGGTTCATCCAAGACCGCCAACCTTCCTTGAGGTTCGTCCGTGCCTATCCCGAGCCGACCTTTCTGTAAAGTCATCGAGGACTTGGCCCGTCCAAACTCGTCCTTTTGGGCGTCCCAAATCTCGAGGGCTTGGTTTTGGTCAATAAACTTGTCGTAGACCCTAAAGTTGGCCACCTTATCGATGTTCCCACCACCGATCTGGATGGGAATGGAGTCGACGCCTGTGCCGAAGTATTTGACCTGGAAAACCACTGGGTCGGGGGTACTATGGAGGGCTCGTATGATTAACCTGTGATATTTATAAAACCCTGTATTCGATATGGTAGCGGTTGTAGAGTAATCCGGATCAGATCCAGAATACGCTGGTAATGTGGTATCACCTGAACCTAGATCAACCCAATCATTTGTGTTACCAGTGTTACTCCCTACTAATACTACAATAGTTGGACGATGTGTCGACACTGCCGCACCCGAATAGATTTGATATTTCGTGATATTTAGTTTATGAGGTGATTCAAGTTGGATGTAATTTCCTCTGTACGTTGTACCATTTCCAAGTGTTGTTAGAGTAAGATTAGTGGACGTAGCGAGTCCACCATTGGTGGGGTAATTTGATCCAGTTGTTTGCCATCTCTGTGCCGCATCACCACCACTAGTTTGATACCTCTCATCAAAAACTTTACCTATAGGAAAGTCTGGATTTGCCTCATCCGTTGTAGCAACATACCCTCTTACAGATGGAGCCACATTGGGACCGCTGGCAGTGCCATCATAATTAGGAAACGCAATGTGCGGATACTTCAAGACATTCGTGGGATCGGGAAGGCGGATCAGGTCGTTCTCGCGGTGGCCGTAGAAACGCATTTCTTGACCCGCAATTCTTCCTCGGTAATCGGCATTATTTACTGCAGTTGTGAGTGTATTCCATATAAATCGTATGTATTTATATGCTCTTGTAGCACTAACCGTATAATTAGTGAACACTGTAAGTGCGTGAACATCTGTAGTTATAGATTTAAGTAAAGCCCAATTAGTATTGTCATCTGAACCAGCTATAATCGCGGTTTGGGGCATTCTCTCAAGACCATATGTATCTTGAGGCAATAAATCTATTCGGTCGACTTTAATTTTAAAAGGAAATTCTACCTGTACCCAATCGCCAGTGTAAGGTGTACCACTCACTGTCGTTGAAACACCCGCCGTGTGTTCATAAGGAGCACCTGTTGTGTCATAACGGCCCCCAGAAGTTTCAAAAGAAACGGCGTCCCCGGTGAGAATTGTATCAAATAGCTTCCACGGTGGATAGACCCCAGAACTATGCTCGGCACTCGAACTCACCACATATCCACCCTGTGAGTACCCCGTCATCGCGAAGGGTGGGTAGTCCCCGAAGGTATCTTCGGCTTGGTCTTCGGCCACCTTACGTCCATCCAGGTAGGTTACTCGGGAGCCACCTTCACCTTGGTACGCGTAGGTCAGGTTGTGCCACGTGTTCGATTGGAGATCCAAGTTCACGGAATCCAACTTCTCTTGGTCAGAAACCGAGAAGACACACGTATTCGAGACGTTCGCCTCCAAGTTCGAGGAATTGAACCACACAGAGACCGCATGGGGTTGGTCACCTTCCAAGAAGGTATTGGCTTCGACCGAAAGGTTCGATGTGAGGGTTCCGTTGAGGGTCCAGTATTTATTAGGTGAGGTCATAGTCGACTGGTTCCCCGAGGGATCGGGACCACCCGAGATTTGGTTCGTTCCCTGACCTGTCGCACCATCGACCAGGACTTGGACACCCGTCAGTTGTGGGTTATTGAAACGGGACATGAAAGTCGTATCGACCGAATGGTCACCCGCGGGTGTGTATTCTTCGTAGCCGTAGTATTCGAGTGCACCGATAGCTAAAAACTGATCACTACCATTCTGACCAGCTCGATGCGTGGCTTGAAGTCTTAAATATTTATAGGCTGTCGTAGAATCAACTTGTACCGTTTCTTGTGTACCACCATTAGTTGTCATTCCCCCATAAATCAATCCAGAGAATGCCTTAATTTCAGTCCAAGCTGTACCGTTGTTGCTACCATAGAGGTAACCCGCACCGGGTGAATCTTCGGGCATCCACGCCCCACTACCAGATTGGGTGGGTCTTGTTTTAATGATAAAATTGTTAACTTTAATTCCATGTGGTAATTGTAAATCTACATATTCACCATATCGCCCAGAAGCAGCTGGGAATTGTGTAGCACCAAGACCAGATTGAGCTTCTCCGGGTGAACTCGCATTGTAACGATTAAGTGTAGCCCACCCATCATTTCCAGATAAATAATCATCAAACGCTCTCCACGGACTATAACTTGTACTCATTTTAGTACTCGCCGTCACAGTATACCCCGCTTGTGTATATGTGTTCGTGGAGTCATTCCCATCCATTTTCGAGGCATCAAAAGCAATCTCGGGATACTTTTTTAAGGTTGGCGCGACCCGCCCGTGAGGTCCCGAAACGTCCGTGATCACGTTGGAATTGTGCTGGATCCCTTTCGTTTGGATACGGCCTGTGGTCGTATCGATCATCGTGTTCGATGTCCCGACGAACGTAACCACGTTCGCATACCGAATCTCGAGGTTATCCACCGTCTGTTCCAAAGACATATCTATTATGAAGGGAGGTTTTTTTAAGTGACGGAGTCACTTGATACGAGTGGCTCCGCCACTCGGGATGTCTTTCTTGCAAAGTGGGTTGCACTTTGGAGGAAATTATTTAATCCCATACAAGACCTGTAATGGTTCCATAAGCGGTATTCCATTGATAATCATTCGTACTATTAGGATCCACTTCTAACTGAACTTTATATGAATCGCCGAATGTTAAACCAGACATAATTCCGAGATACCCATGTCCATCTAAACGGGTATTATCTACGTAATGATATTTTATCCATCCCGAGCTACTTGGAAAATACAAGACTTCATCGGTGCGTTGATTTTGAACGGCTATTCTATAGTTTATGGCCCGTGCAGTTGCAACGTAGTCCCCTGTAATTGAAATCGAGTACAAAGGATCGCTTGAATAAGCTGTCCACGCTTCGCCATAAGAAACGTAGGTTTGCCACCCGTCTAGTGTAAAATGTTTAGCACCCGATTCCAGTCGAATCATTCGTGCTCTTGTTTTTCTCAGGGACCCACTTATGTGAACATCCCCCCTCACATCCAGGGCCGCCCGAGGCTCTGAAGTTCCAATCCCCAACCTACCCGCCTTGAGGGTCATGGACAAGTCCCCGTGCCCGAAATACTCCTTCTGATAGGCGTAGAGTTGCCAAATCTCGTCGGTGGTCAGGGCCCGGTTGAAGAGGCGGAAATTGGCGATTTTACCGTCCCAGGGAGACTGTAATCTTGGACCGCTACTGGTGTACCAATCACCTATAATGATATTATCACTCGTGCTCCAACTAAAATCATTATTAGTACTATTACCGGGATTATTAACTCCCATTCTTTCTACACCGTTTAACCATGCACGGATATTAAAAGCTCCTCCACCGGGATACACTATCACTACATGATTCCACATATCCTCTAAAAAAGTTACATATGGAAAATTTTTTCCACCACTACCACTGTGCCAGTGACGCAACGAGGAGGTCCCGTTTGTCACGGGGCTCCACCAAGAAAGACCACCATTTAGATTATTACCATATCCAAAACCATATATGCCATTTTCAGTAGTCATATCAGTTTGGGGTCTATCCGACCGAAACCATATACTTATACTATATGGTTGATCTCCCGAAAATCCTAATGGGCCAGTTGTAATATAATCATCCACCCCATCCAAAACAAAAGCTCCATTTGATACTTGTGGGTCACCAAAGGCTGTTCCATTATTAGTCGTCCCCCCCAAACCTGTTATAGCACCCGCCGCCGTCGAAACAGCTCCATCCGCCAAATCCTTCGCATCATAGTAGACCTCCAACCAATCCGTGTTGGGAACGTTGGGGACAGACTTGACCACCACGTCCACCCCGTCAGCTTCGGGGTCGTATTCAGGGACGCCGAAGAGTTCCCATTCGCCTATATTTACAGAGTTTCCAGCAGCATCCAATGATTCTACCACTAGAACATAATAATTATAGTATTGTTCTGAATCTACATCGATCGTGGCGTAGTTATTACCACTTAGGTATGTCTGACCCGACCAGCTAGTCACTCTATACCAGTCAGTTCCATTAATCGAACCGAGTATAGTAGCATCTTTCGGCATCCTGAAATTATATGTCGTTCTAGGTGCTAATCTGATTTTTTCGAGTTTAATTTTCTCGGGAAGCTGTATTTGTATCCATTCACCCTCTACAGCGCTCCCGGTAACAGGTGTTACCGAATTACTACCTATATAAACACCAGTTGAATATGTTGATCCTTCATCATGCCAGCCCTCCTCTTCTCCTGCTATAGTATTAAACGCCCTATAAGGTTCCCAACCCGAACCAAGTGCAGTGCTAGCACTCACCACGTACCCCGTCGGTGCAGAAGGTCCAGTCATAGCCACCCTCGGATACTTAATAAGCTTTTTGGATCGGGGAAACTCCGTAACCACGTTGGAGTTGAGTTTTAGGGCGGCTGTGTTTGAGGTGTGGAGCATGTTCACGTTTGAAACGATGTTCAGGTCTGAGACATTCCCAGTGATGAGCGCGTCCCCCACCACGTGTAAATTAGACGTGGGTCCGTTACCGTCGACACCGACCCCGAGACTTCCTGTGGTTGTATCGATCACCGTGTTTGACGAAGCCCCGACGAACGTGATCGTATCGACACTCTTGAAATCGAGTGTGCCTTGGGGTGTCGCGATGGGCATCGTATCTACTATGGAGGGAGGTTTTTTTAAACTGGGAAAAGCCGTCGGACGGGACAAGTCCTGCGGACTTGGAACTCTGGTTCTTACAAAGTGGGAAGCACTTTGGAGGAAATTTTTTCAGTTAGGGTAATACTTTTCGTGCGTTTCTTTCAGCTGCAGATAACACTGGTGCGGCTAATACGATTTCATCTTTTGTCCCTGACACGGTTTCACCGTTTTCGATGAGACGTTTTACTTCATCTTGAAATATCTTTTCAAGTAATGTATCCGCTCTATGTTGTAACCAATTATCAAACCACGCCGTAATATCTTCTACATCTGTTTCCAGTGCCTTTTTCTGAGCCTCAGAGATTGTGGATGTTACGTTCATATATATGGTGTCAATTTTTTCTTTTAAACCACTAAAACATTCAGATCGAGCTCATTAAATTCAATATTATTTTCGATACTAGATGCATAGACATTGATCGTATCACCCGAAGAAACAGCACCCGACCACGACATTACTATAGGAACCCACCTCTCATTATCATTTGCATTACCCAATTTAGCCATACGATGTCCCACGTAACTGGCTGTGACTTCCGTGCTATTTTTCTTAATGTTGAAGTAAGCAGCCTCTGTACTTGTTCCGTTTGTTCCACTGAATGCAGTCAGTCTCCATAATCCAGTTACGTGAACGTGGGCTATACCGCTTGTGGATATCGTCACGGATTTTAAATTCTGACCCACATTAGCATTTGTATAACTTGTAGTCGCGTTCTTCTGATGTGTCGCTTGTTTAGTGTTGTATGAAATTGTTCCGTTTATAGTAATATTCCCACTCGTACCGTCAATAACAAGAGCTTTAGTATCTAATCCCCCCCCTTTCCTCCTGATTGTAAAATTATAATCGGTCGTATCATCTGAACCAATACGCCAATCGTAATAATTAGAAGCACCAAATGTGTAATCATTAGGTGAACGTAAATTATCACCACGAATAATATCAATCGTACCTTGTGGTGTCACATTATCAGTAGTTAAGCGCATTGTACACCCACCCGTATCGAATATATCTAACTTGGTTCGCGGATTCCCGTTCCCGACCCCGACGTTGCCATCGCTGTCAATTCGCATACGTTCATTAATTAAATATGGGTTGTCACTCGTTTGTGTTGTGTCATCGGGGGCGGTAAAGAATCTGAGTTCCCCTCCCTCTGCACCACTTCTCGAGCTTGTTATACTGGCACAGACATTTGAATTCAGGTTTACAAATCCAATAGCACCCTGCCCAGTTCCAGTGTTGGTTCTTTTGAGATTAAGAATTGCACCACCACCATCAGCGGCGATTTCGAGTGCTCGACCAGGTGTTGTCGTCCCGATCCCCACCCTGTCATTCACTGTATCGATAAAGAGGGTATCCGTGTCGACTGCGACGTTCCCGGTCACAGTCAAGTCCTTCCCGACAGAGACGTTCCCCGTGGTGACGAGACCCGTAGTGGCGTTCGAAAACTGAACCGTGTGGGGTGTGACGTTCCCGTTGGCTGTCGTATTCGCGAGTGTGTGCGTCGTGGCGACAACCTCGACGGTCCCGAGAGAGAGGGTCCCACCTACACTGAGGTTCGAGGAAGTCGTGACCCCCGTCGTGACGTTCGTGAAGTTTACTGTTCCACCGACATCCGACGCTGGAGGCGCAAACTCTATGGCACCCAGTTTCATCACGTCGGTCATGACATTCCCTGAAACTTTTAGATGCGCGTTATTGATATTGAGAACCGAGTTCTCATTCGTCACGTAGTACGACATATCTACTATGGAGGGAGGTTTTTTTAAACGACCAAAAGCCATTTGATACGATGGAAGTCCTTATCAAATGAGTGTTTCATAAGGAGTTTGTTTTTCATGTACGAGCAACTATGTTACTCGGGACTTAGCCACAATGGTACGTACACCCGACGAAGGCTGCCTTATAGACATGGTTCGCTTCATCCGTCTCCACACCATCGGCATCGAGGTACCTGATTTTATACGCTTTTTCGGTTTCTGTTGGGTGGTCTTCCCATATCATCTGACCATTTTCATCGACATCATTCACCATTTCCATACGAATATCTAGCTCTATGTGATCATCATCTTCCTCGAGAGAATCTTCTTTTACGATTTTTTTGTAGATAGGGTTTGAATCGATGTATTCTATAGTTCTTTCAGTTTCATCTAAAGTATCGTATTCCTCGTGCGTTACATTCATATATTTAGTTTGAACCCAGTATTTTACTTCACCCAGTATTTTCTTTACACGTTGAACGGGTTGAGTGGGGGGATTGAAATCACAATCCATCGTAATTTTGGCAACAGTGTAATTGTGTAAAATATCATCGTCTTGCTTCATACCATATCCCGGTACGTCCGAAGTTGTAATAAAATCTCCTGATTCGAGTGCACCGTTTACGTTCGCGACCCACATCGCACCTTCACCCAGTGAGTTAACGAAGATAAACGTATCACCGCCCTCTTTTGGGTGAATAGATACGAAATTACCGAATCTTTGTTCTCTTTTATCCGGATCCTCTGATGCCGAAATCACACCGAAGCACCTTTTGTCACACACTTCCTTACTTAAAGTTAGAAACGGTACGGCTTCATTCGCTGTGATCGCTTCTTTACCCCGTCGCTTCTCACCGTTTACAGATTCGTATGCGTTCTTATCCGCCACTACGATTAATCCTTCGTATGTGTGAGCATCTTTTGGTGGGATGTTTTCTATTCTCGCAGCCCTGTGCTGGCCTGTAAATGTTTTTACATCGTAATACGATCCATTATTATAACCAATATAGGCTACGTTGTATAGAGCTGCACCGTTCAAACTGAACCTCCATAGAAAATGATTTGCGTTTCCACTAGTGCTAGTTCCTATACCAGTGACCCAAGTTTCGTTATCACCTGACATATCTCCATAATACATCCACCCCATCAAATGCAAGATGCGACGCGACGCACCTGAATACGTTTGAGTCCCTAATGTACCTGGTATGGTTGTCCCGATACCGACGTTGCCGTTACTTCCCAAGATACGCATATGCTCTAGACGAGGTACAGAACTCGGATACGCTTGGGCAAATGTAAAGTTTCTGGAAGTGTCCATATTTATAGCTGAACCAGCACCAAATATGATGTCGGCAGCACCATCACCACCCGTGTCATTCGAATCACTAACAATCAAAACATCGTTGTCGGAACTTAATGCGATATCCGCCCCACCGTGAATGAAACTCTTGTTATCGTTTTGACCCAATAGAATGTTCCCATGAACCTCTAATTTCTGTTGAGGTGACGTCGTCCCGATGCCTACATTACCCGTTTGATTTTGAAAAACGGTATCACTACCCCCCGTATGTATATAGAAGTGTCCACTTCCATCTTTATACAACCGTGTAGAGTTGGCACTGCTACTTGTGAGTGTGATACCATCATCAACCGTATCCCCTTTTTGGCGAATTGCTAAAACACCACCAGTGCTGTTAACTCCTGTACCACCATCAATAGTCAATAGACACGGTGGATCAATCGTCCCGATGCCTACTCTACCATTACTAGATAAAACCATTCCTTCTGCCATTGCACCAGAACCATTTGGTTTGTATTTAAATACAAGCCCTCCTCCATAACTACCATCAGTGCCTCCAAGTCTGGCACCGAAAACACCCCCAGTTGTTATCATGCTACTAGAACCATTCCAATATCGCTGACAGAATGTTATACCACCCCCGGTTCCAGCATAACTAAGGGCACTGGTACAATTTATTCTTAATTGATTCACATTATTTGAACTATCACTAGAATCTTGTGTCGTTGAGGATATTTCGAGCTTTGCCTGCGGACTCGTCGTCCCGATGCCGACGTTGCCACCAGATTTGATACAGAGTGTTTTAGGATTGGTGCCGAAACTATCACCCCAATGACCAAATTGTAAAACTCCGGTTGCACTTCCATCACCTTGTTTATACCTTATGAGAGACGTTTTGTCTATTGCTGTATCTTCACCGATCAGTATATCTGTTTCAGTTCCGTCCCCATAAACATGTAATTCTTTTTTCGGACTCGTCGTCCCGATCCCCACCCTAGAATTCACCGTGTCCACGAAGAGGTTGGCCGTACCCACCTCCAGGTTCGATGTGACGTAGGCGTTCCCGACGACGTGGAGATTGGACGTGGGTCCATTGACATCGACCCCGATCCCAAAACTTGCGTTTACCGTATCGATGACAACGTTCGAATTTTCCCCGACGAACGTAGCCTTATTCGTCCCCTGAAAGTCTAGGATACCATTCGTTGACATATCTACTATGGAGGGAGGTTTTTTTAAACTGGGAAAAGCCAACTGATACGAGTGGCAGGGCCACTCGGTGTGTTTTTTCTTACAAAGTGGGAGGCACTTTGGAGGAAATTTTTAAGCTTCCCATGATTGGGTTTCTTCATTCCATTCATAAGAATTTTCGCTGTCTGGTCTAGATACGGGAGGTTGCCAATGACATTGGTCATCGAGGGTCCACGAAGGGTAGGGTTGAGGTGCCGAGAAGTTATCTTTATCTGGGTGATACGTAAACCCGATCCCCGCAAAGTTTTTACCTTCTGTGTCGTGATGGGTTCTGAACCATATTCCATCTAATTCGTACTCACACCAAAGTTTACTCTTCGCTCCGATGACTCGAAGAACTTCATTGGTTTGAGGATTTATTTCTGCAAATTCAGGCATTCTATATGTTTAGTTGAGATATCTTATTATCACTATTCCCGAGCCACCCGAGCCACCGTGTCCATCATTAAAATATCCTCCACCACCTCCTCCTCCCCCTGTATTGGGTGTACCAGCGGTACCGTTGCCATTAGAACCAATACCACCTCTCCCACCACCACCATTTCCCTCATTCCCGTATATTACCCCCCCACTAGTTCCATCTCGGTTATCACCACCACCACCACCACCCGCGTAATATGTAGATGTCCCCGAAATACTTGATTGTAGACCGACACCCCCGTTCTGGTTGGTCGCGGCCGCACCAGCTCCACCCCCACCTCCCGTTCTTCTGGGATTAGACACACCGTTTGCACCGTAATTACCCTGTCCAGTTGTACCACCCCCCGCTGTTCTACTATACGAGGCACCGCCACCTGACCCACCATTTGCTCCACTAGTGTTTTCAGAACCACCCCCTCCGCCACCAGAACTGATAATACCGAGTGCAGACGAATCATTACCGTTACTAGCAGTGACATTATCCGCTAATGCACCAGCACCGCCACTACCGATTGTAATAGTGTACGAACCAGGTGTTACATTTGGCAGTGTTCCGGTGAGCATACCACCCGCACCTCCACCTCCACCTCGGTCAGCTCCCCCACCACCACCACCCGCGACTACCAAGTATTCAACTTCACCACCTGAAACAACCGTAAATGAACCACCAGTTGTAAATGTGTGAATCGTGTATCCATCTTCAGTCGTGATAGTACCACCCGTAGCACTAACACCCCCTAAAAATGACCATACCGTTCCATTATAAAATTCCAACTTTCCTACACCTGTATTAAACCGAATCATACCCGTAACACCCGTGGGCTTCTGTGCAGTCGTCCCACTCGGAACGACTACGGCCCCAGATCCCGCGATATGAAGTTCTGCACCCGGTGTAGATGTCCCCACCCCCACTCTGTCATTCACTGTATCAACAAAGAGGGTATCCGTGTCGACTGCGACGTTCCCAGTCACAGTCAACTCCTTCCCGACAGAGACGTTCCCCGTGGTCACGAGACCCGTCTCAGCGTTCTGAAACTCCACTGTGTGCGGTGTCGTGTTCCCCGTGGCGGTGATGGCCGAGAGTTCGTGACGTGCGTTTACTGTTACCGTACCCATTGTCATGGTCCCACCGAGTTCGAGGTTCGTGCTGACGAAGCAGTTCCCGAGAACGTGGAGGTTGGCGTCTGGGCTGTCAACCCCGACCCCAATCTTCCCCGTGGTCGTGTCAATCACGGCATTCGATGTATCACCGACGCCCTTGAACGTGACCTTATCCACATCCGTGAACACAAGTTGGCCATTCGCGGCCATTTCTACTATTTGGGGAGGTTTTTTTAAGTGACGGAGTCACTTGATACGAGTGGCTCTGCCACTCGGGATGTCTTTCTTACAAAGTGGGAGGCACTTTGGAGGAAATGAGGACGACTTCTGTGAAGTCGGGACATTTAGCCACAATGGTACGTGCACCCAACAAAGGCTGCCTTGTGAACAGCGTTCGCTTCATCTGTGATGTTTCCGTCGGCATCGAGGTATCTGATTTTATATGCCTTTTCTGTAGCACCAGATGGGT
>Ga0315321_10001232_pt1 | contig 19592 bp, 20 predicted proteins | sample M180m21515metaG_FD_203464 | JGI IMG/M metagenome (GOLD analysis project Ga0315321, IMG submission 203464) | Ammonia-oxidizing marine archaeal communities from Monterey Bay, California, United States - M1 80m 21515 | ecosystem: Environmental > Aquatic > Marine > Intertidal zone | place: USA...
ATCAATCTTCGGCATGGCATAACGAAAATCTCTCACATGATCGGCACCACAAGCCGCACGTTTGTGCATCTGCTCCAAATGCTTGAGATGCCTGGAACAAGCGTCGGCAAAGGTTGTGTTGAACTTCCCAACGGTGTGGACCTTGTCGAGCAATGCTTCCTCGATCTCGTCGATCGTCAGCTTGTTTTGAAATCGTGCCATCACTCGAACCAGCTCTGGATCGATCGGATCGTGCTCTGCTTCCTGGCGCTGTCTCTCCAAATCATTCTTGAACCGCTCAGCTTCGGCCTTGGTCTTGAATCGTTTTCGGATCCGCTTACCGAACAACTTCTTAGGACCAATTACCTCCCAATCATACCGATCGTGATCCGACTTTTGTACTCTGACGCGCATGCAATAATGTACCCCAAACCGCCCGGATCCGCTAGTGTTTGTGACCACTTTGTGACCAGGTTTTTGTGGTAATGGGTATTATTGAGTATGGATTAAAATAAACAAGTAGGGTCCACCCCAATCCTGTTTTTGTGGGAAAAAGCCTGTAGTTAAAGGCTCAAATGCTTAACTTATAAATTGGGTTCGATTCCCAAAACACATCCTACTCTTTATTTACTAAACTAAAAGACTCCTAACCGCCCGTACCAGTGCCTCGGTTCGCACCTGCATCTGAAAATCTGAGGGTGCCTCACAAGTATAACTGAGCTTAGTTTTATTCATCACCAGCCAAAAAGCTTCAGGCCATAATTCCCGAAGCTGCGGGTCCAGTTCCGGAACAATCAGCCCACGATCATTCTTGCGCCCATCGATTTCTGCCGATTCGTCAATCGGACAAACGGTTTTCACCGCTTCCAACACCCGCCGTGGCTCGGTAGGTTCATCACCCATCTTGAGTTCATAAAAATAGAATCCCTTCGCTTCCCAATCTTCATGAAGCTGAATGGTGAAATCCATATCAGGTAATGTCTGAAGCCACTGCGTATGCGCACGAATTTCGGGTGTATTTAGATGCTTATAATCACGGTTGAGATCATCGCCCGCGGCATTCTCGCGCGTATTAGCAGGGAAGCCGGTGGGGTTCAGGCAAGGGCTGATCCACAGAGCCGTGTCTTCAGGCCAGACATTTTCGGTGATGAGCCGGCACATGGCCAAAGGTGCCGCCGGTTCATCACCATGAATACCACTGGAAAGATAGATTTTGCGATGAGCACTTGCCGGGGCGCGATGCAGTGCCAGAAGGCGAATATTGTTTTCTGTTTCCAGCCAGTCGATCGTCCACCCATGGGCTTGGGCTGCAGTGAGACAATCATTGAGGATATCCTCAATAACGATGGTTTCGCCGCGATAACAGCCATCATTCAGACCACGCGGATTCACGGCTAGGCCGTTACCGTCTCGGAAGCTTCAGTGGGGGCACAGGATTCCTTGTCGTCACAACCGCAACCGCCCGCGTCACTCGGATCAAACTCCGTCCAATCCGGGTCGAGCCCGAGATCGCGGAGCATTTGCAGATCCTTTTCCACCGGCTGATTTAGCGTGGTGAGATAGTTACCCACCATCAACGCGCTGGCACCGGCCTGAAACACCATGCATTGCAGGTCGCGCAAATTCACCGTGCGCCCGCCGGCAATCATGATTTCCTTGCGTGGTAGAATGAATCGAAAACAGGCAACGGTCTTAAGTATCTCCAATGGCGGCAGTGATTCCTGTTCCGCCAGCGGCGTGCCTTCTATGGGATTCAGAATATTCACCGGCACCACGCTGGCATCAATCTCGCGCAGGCTCATGGCCAAATCACACCGATCCTCGCGCGTCTCGCCCATACCGATGATGCCACCGCTGCAAATCTTGATCCCCGCCTTTTTCAAAAACCCAATCGTGCGCAGGCGATCTTCAAACGTGTGTGTCGTGCAGTGTTCCGGAAAAAACCGTTCCGAACTTTCGAGATTGTGGCCATAGCATTCAAGACCAGCATCCTTCAGCCGATTGGCCACCTCCTGCGACTCGATCAATCCCAGCGACGCATCCGGCCGCGTCTGCCCTTGCTCTTTCATTTCACGAATACGATCACAAACTTCATCGAGCATCGGCCCTTCCTTAAGTCCACGCCAAGCCGCCACTAGGCCGACGGCCGTCACGCCATTGCGATTCGCCTCCTCGCCCGCCTCAGCCACCGGCTCAGGATCCACAAAACCGTACCGCGGCGATCCAGTTTGGTACGCAGCCGATTGCGAACAGAACGAGCAATTCTCCGAACACGCCCCCGCCTTGGCGTTGACGATGGAGCACAGATGAATCTTGTTGCCCTTAAAATGTTCGCGAATGCGGTTGCCCCACGACAGCAGAGTGTGGATATCCGCGCTGTCCTCCAGCGCAAACAACTCCAGCGCTTCCTCGCGCGTGACCTGCCCGCCGTTCAGCACTCGCTGGCCCAGCCCCGCAATCCGAGCCGGTATTTCTGAAACATTCGCGTCAACCTCCGCTGCACTCATGGTTGACGAGACTATGAGGGAAGGCCCTCGCGGGCAAGCTTGAGTTGTTCCTGCTGCCGGCGCCTCGCCGACAGCACGATCGGTCTCGATCAATCAGAAGGTGTTTTTAGATGCGGAGGGGACTCGGAACCCAGAGGGTTTGTTTGAAAATCGGCCTGTTCGATTTGCCTACGCCAATGATCGATCAGCCGGATAACCTCCGGCAAGACAAGGCCATGGTTAGAAGCAGGATATTTTTCGAGATACCCGCGCGCCATGCCCATGAGCTTGTGTGCGGGCCGTAAGCGTGGGCCAGCGGCGGGCCATTTGGGGTTTTCGTGCATGGTCAGGTGCACAAATCCACCGGCCAGCTGAATAAGGGCCTTGTAAAAGTCCGCATCATCTCGGCCGCGCGTCTCCAACCACAAATCCTCCAACACATCGTGCGCCTCGTAAAACTCCCCGGCATTAAAGCACTCAAAATAGCCGAGGTAACGCGGATCACGCGTCCGGTCCGCCAAATGCGCCACGCGTTTTGAAATCCATCCGCTCTTGTGCGTCACGCTGGCAGAATACTGTGAATATCCGGCTTTTGACATCCCAATGTCCCTTGCCCACAAATCGTCTATGGCAAAGACCGGATTAGGTCGCGGACTCGGAGCGTTGTTGGGCGGGCAAAAACCGCCTGAAACAGCGGAGGCTCCCGCGGATTCACCGTCGGAGACTCAATCGGTCCCACCCGAAACTGTGCGGCAAGTCTCCATTGACTCGGTACAGCCTTGCCCTTCCCAACCGCGTAAAGATTTCGAACGCCAACCGTTGGAGGAATTGGCCGAATCCATCAAGGTGAACGGCATCTTGCAACCGATGGTGGCCCGCACGACCGAGGGCGGCCAGCTCGAACTGATCGCTGGCGAACGCCGCTGGCGCGCCGCACAGATTGCTGGACTGGAAACGGTGCCGGTCATCGTTCGCGAAGCGTCCGATTCGCAAGTCCTTGAACTGGCATTGGTAGAAAACCTGCAGCGTGAGGATCTTAATCCAATAGAAGAAGCTCAAGGTTATGCACTGTTAATGGAAGCATTCGACCTTACGCAAGAAGCCACCGCCCAGCGCGTCGGCAAGAGCCGTGCAGCGGTGGCCAATGCCGTACGGCTTTTAAACCTTTCGGAGCCACTGCAAACCCATTTGCGACAGGGCCGCTTGAGCGTAGGGCACGCCAAGGTGATCCTTGGCTTGGATGATGCCCAGCAGCAAACGTTGATGGCCAATCGGGTGATCAAGGAATCCTTGAGTGTCCGGGAAACTGAAGACTTGGTCGACAAGCTGCAAGGCGCATCCACCAGCAAGACCTCCCCCCAGCGCACGTCGCAAAATCGCGGGGTGCACGTGACCTCCCTTGAAAACCGGCTTAAGGAAAAACTCGGAACCAAGGTCAGCCTCACCTATCGCGACGGCAAGGGCGCGCTGACCATTAAATATTTTTCCGACGAAGACTTGGAGCGCATTCTCAATATCCTCGACGTAGAGGCCTGACACATGGTTCTTCCGCTCACCTACTTCGGCAATCCGATCCTCCGCCAAAAAGGCGACCCCGTTCCCAAGATCACGCCTGAGCTGGAACAATTCATTGAGGATATGTTCGACACGATGGAAAAACATCGTGGAATTGGCCTAGCCTCCCAACAGGTCGGGCGGGCGATCCAGTTGACGGTGATTGACATCCGGCCGGTTGAAGACCGCCCTTCCACGTTGGAACTAGATGGCGAGGAAGCCGACCCGTATTCCATCATGCCTCTGGTATTGTTGAACCCTGAAATCGAACCGTTGGCGGCGGAAGTAAACGGACCGGAAGGTTGCCTGAGTTTTCCTGAAATTTACGGGGACGTTTCGCGACCGGAAAAAATCCGAGTGAAAGCTCAGAATGAACACAATGAACCGGTTGAGTTTGTTTGCGGCGGATTACTGGCGCGCTGTGTACAACACGAAACCGATCATCTCCACGGCATTCTGTTTACCGATCGGATGGATCGTGACGCTAAAGCAGATCTACGGGAAGAACTGGACGCCCTTCAGAAAGCCACCAAGGCCGCTCTGGTTGAGGCTGATCCGGATCAATAAACGCGCCGCATACTCGAAGGCAGAATGCCGAGTTCACCGCGGTATTTGGCGACCGTGCGCCGGGCGATTTTCACTTTCTTTTCGCCCATCAACTTTACCACCGCTTCATCGGAAAGCGGCTTGGATTTGTTCTCGTTATCCACCAGCTCTTGGAGCAGCTGCTTCACACTGGTGTTGCTCACCCCTTCCCCGCCGTCGGAAGTCTGAATCGCGCTGGTGAAAAAATACCGCATCTCAAACAAACCCTGCGGCGTCTCCATATACTTACCGGAAACCGCACGACTCACGGTGGTTTCATGCACTTCCACCTTGTCGGCTACCTCAGACATGGTCAAAGGCTTCAAGTGGCTCACTCCGTGCTCGAGGAACTCCGATTGGCGAGCAACAATTTCCTTGGCAATATTCAAGATCGTATCCTGCCGTTGATGAATACTCTTGATCAGGAAATTGCCGTCCCGAATTTTCCCACGGATGTATTCTCGCACATCCTTGGAATCGCGCGCCTGCATCATCAAATCTTTGTAGGCATTGCTAATGCGCAATTGCGGCATCTCTTCACGATTGGAGGTAACTTCCCAATGGTCGTCTTTCCAATTCACAAACACTTCGGGCACGACATATTGGTCGGGGGTTTCCTCAAAGGCACCGCCAGGCCGTGGATCCAAGTGGCCGATTTTTCCCGCAATGTCCTGCACCTCATCAATCCCCACTCCCAAAGCGCGAGCAATCTCCGGAAACCGGCGGCGGCCCAGAGCTTCCATGTGCTTCTCCACAACCTGATACTCCAACGATTCCACCCGACCGAGGCGTTCCAATTGCAGCAGCAAACATTCGCGTAAATCCACCGCCGCCACGCCGGCCGGCTCAAAGGAGCGGATCACGGAGAGAACTTCCTCGACCGTATCCTGATCCGAATTCGCCGCATCAATCAGCTCGGCCACGTTGGATTGCAGGAATCCATTTTCATCAACGTTACCGATGATCACCTCGGCCACCTCCATTTCCTGTTCATCCAGATCGCTCATGTGCGCCTGCTCCAAGAGATGGGCGGACAACGTGCCGCGGGCCGTCAGGGAATCGAAAATAAAATCGCGCCGCTCCTCATCCTCCGCACTAGCCGCGGGGCCCACGGGAGCGGCTTGAGAGGCATTAAAGTGATCGCGCCACTCCTCACTTAGCTCGGCCAAGCGCTCCATCTCGGCCTGAAAATCATCAAAAGGCTCCGCACTCGATTCATCGGTGGGATCCACCTTGGTGTCACTGGGGGGTTCGGCGGCTTCATTTTGATCCGGAGCGCCGATGAGTTCCCCTGCGCCCTCAAGATCCGGCGATTTCTGATCCTCAATCGGCACTTCCTCCAGCACCGGATTCTCCTGCAGCTCCTTATTCACCATGCCTTGCAAATCCAGCATGGGCGCCTGCAAAAATGCCAGCGATTGCTGCATTTGCGGGGACATCACCTGGACTTGCGCCAGTTTCTGTCCGAGATGCATTCTAGGTTCAAAAGCCATAGTTGGGTGGCTGACTATATTTACCGTTAAACCGTCCGAACTTCAAGCTCAATGGCACGCAAGTTGCTAGCTCGGCCGGTTTAGCATTACCTCCAGAGAAACTGCATGCACGCCATTGAGCAATGTGAATGAAAAGCTTTTGAGCCCGAACCGGTCACCGGCTACAGTACCGCCCGTGGAGGAAGTTCAGTTCACCGTGTTGGCCAGTGGTTCCAGTGGCAATGCTGCTTATCTGGAAACGCCCAACAGCCGCGTGCTCATCGATTGCGGTATCAGCGCCAAACGGATTCGAGAAGCGTTACTGAATCTGAACCGCACCCCGGAACGCTTGGATGGCATTCTGATTACGCATGAGCATTCCGACCACGTCAGCGGTCTCAAGGTGCTTGCCACCAAGCTCGGCATCCCTGTGTACTGCAATCGCCATACCGCGGAGGAAATCCGCCGCATCCATGACTCCGACTTCGACTTTCGGCTCGTGGAAACCGGAAACGCCTTTGAGATCGGTGATCTGAATGTGGATACCTTCCCAATCCCGCATGATGCTATCGATCCCATGGGCTTTGTGTTGCACACACCTGAAGGTCGGATTGGTTTTCTCACCGACATGGGCCACGGCACCCGACTGGTCGCCGACAGGGTCCGCGATGCGGAAGTGTTGCTGCTGGAAACCAACCACGACGTGGACCTGTTGAACAACGATCCGCGAAGGCCGTGGAGTCTCAAGCAACGCATCCTCAGCCGACACGGCCATCTTTCGAACGAAGGCGCCGCCCAATTCCTGGAACAGCTGATTCATCCCGAACTACAGCACATTTACTGCGCGCACCTCAGCAGCGAATGCAACACACCCGATCTCGCCCATACCGGGATCCATACCCAGCTCGGCAGACTTGGCGCTTCGTTCGTAAATGTGACTGTCACTTCACCCCGTCAACCCTGTCAAACATTGAGGCTTTCTGGGAAAAAAGTGAGATTTAATGCTGAAAAAACCGTTGCCACACCTTCGAACGCCCTTTAGGGTCCATCTTCAACCAACCTAACTTGCGTTTTCTTGCGCAATAAACAGAACACAACTGTATCCTCCTCAAATCATGTCTGAACGAATTGGAATCGTCGGAGTAGGCCGAATGGGCGCCAACATGGCTCGCCGGTTAAACGACCAACACTTCACCGTTACCGCCATCTCTGATGTGAATGCCGAAGCCGCCAAATCCCTGGCGGATGAACTTGGCTCCACCTACTACGAGAAACTATCACACGTCACCAAAAACGCGGACGTCATCATCACGGTCGTCACCGACGACAAATCCATGAAAGGCATCTTCCACGGCACCGGCTCCCTGCTGGCCCGGGCCCACGGCAAGCTTTTCATTAACTGTGCTACCGTCTCCCCATCCACTCACGTCAAGGTTGAGGAATGGGCCAACAAACATGAAGCCCAAACCCTCGAAGCCTGCATGGCCAGCTCCATTACCCAGGCCCGCGAAGGGACACTCTACCTCATGTGCGGCGGCAAACAGGAAGCCTTCGATCGCGCCAAGCCGATCCTCGATGCCCTGTCGGTCACCAACAAATACATTGGCGACACCGGCAGCGCTGCCAAGCTCAAGGCGTTGGTGAACATGGTGATGAATATCAACACGGCCGGCCTCGCCGAAGGCCTCGGCCTTGCTGATGCAATGGGGCTTGACCTCACCACTGTCCGCGAAGTCTTCAGCCAAACCGGCGCCAACAGCCGAGTGTTGGAGACCGATGGTGAAGACATGGTCATCAAGGATCATGAATGTTACTTCAGCGCCGATCACGCCGCCAAGGATAGCGGCATCGCCCTGAAGCTGGGCGAAGGCGAAGACCTGAAGCTCCCCTTGGCCAAGGCCGCTTGGAAGCAGTACGAGAAGATGAAGGAACTCGGCTTGGGCGAACTGGATAAATCGGGTGTCGCCGAACTCACCTTTAAAGGCCGCACCCTCTACTCTTAAGCGGCCTGCACTCAATCACCACCGGAAACGGGAAACCGTTTCCGGTTTTTTTATGTCGCCGGCACCCAGCGTTGCGCGGCCACCGCCAAGATGAACAAACCGAAGAACACCGCCGCCACCTCTGTCGGCACATGCGGCACAGCCAACAAATCCACCAGCACAATCCCCGCCAACAAACCGCCGACTGTTTTACCGATATTCCGTTTCTCGGACCAAAACGTGTGCTGCAAACAACGCAGCACCCACAACCCCAGAATCAAGCTGACCAGCAGCGCATCCTTGCGATCCTCCCCATTCGGATTCACAAACACCGCCAACATCACCGGCGCGCCCAGCAACAGGCATGGCCAAAACCGCACCAAGCCCGGCTCACTTTCCACCTTGGCCAAGCAACTCAGCCCCACCACATAGAGGCACAATACCGAGGCTGTCCAAGCCGCCATACCACTGTTGAAATCACCCAAAAAACTCATCTCCGGTTTAATCGTCACAAATGCAAACGCCGCGGCCACCATTATCAATAACCAGCGGCAAAGCGCGATTAAGAGGGGCGACCAGCCCAATTGCTTATGCGTGAAGTTGTAAACCAAAATGCAGTTAAACAACCCCAGTGCCAACAACGCGGTCGCTCCGCCTTGAATAGACAACACCCCCATTCCCACCGCCAACAGGCCGATGCCGATTTTCCAGACGGCGGATTCACTGATCGCTCCGGAAGGAATCGGCCGCTCCTTTCGATGCTCCCGATCAAACGCCACGTCGCAGGCGTCATTCAAATACATCCCTCCCAAATACAAAGCCGTTGCCCCAAAGCCCACCCAGGATACCATTCGCCAATCAATGGGCTCGATGCCCATATACCCCGCGCCGATTAGCCAACCGCACAAGCAGTTGCTCCAGATGGTGGGCAAATTACTCACTCTCCCGAGCACCAATAATGCGCGCCCCAAGCTCATGCCAGATCGTGCGCCTGTAGCTGTCCCAGAGTCCATTCGTATTCACCCACCAACTGATCCACCACCTCGCGGTTTTTCATCTCCGCCGGGAGCACTTCCCACGTGTACGTTTCCATTTCCAAATGTGTGCACAGCGCAGGATCCTTTTTCAATTCGCGCAACACCCCGTCTATGTGCCCCCGCGTGCTGGCAAACCAATCGCCATCCGGGCTGTGTAACGGAATATGAAAATGAATCCGCCATTCCTCCGCCGGATTGTTGGTGGCTAAGGCATCATCCAAATCCCGATGCCGGTTCAAGCTGCCGTCCGGCAGGCGCTCGACCACCTGATGCAGATACACATCTTCCTCAAACGGCTTCAGCTTGGCCCGCGTGCCTTCGTCCGGCCGAATAATTAAAGCCGCACTCAAATGCAGTTTACTGATCCGAATCCCCGCCGCGCGCAATGCACCCAAGGCCGCTTCCGGCTCCTCATATTCCACGGCCAAATGGCAGGTATCATAATTCACCCCCAAATGTTCGGTGAGCTTGGAATCATTGGGATGCTCCATTCGCAAGCGCTCAAAAAACTGAACTGTCTCCGCGCTGGTTTCAAAATACCCCAACGGCTCCGGCTCCAGTCCCAAATGCAACGCCTTGCCCGTGCGATCACTCAAGGCAGCGATATGCTCGGCGCATTTCCAGATGTTGTCCCGGATAACTCGTTCCTGACTTTCATCGGTGATAAATTCCTTAAACGATCCCGGCAAGGTACTCACACTGCCCTCCATTCCATCCGGTACCAGAGCAGCAACCAGATCAAACAAGCGGTTGGTGTACGCCAACCGGTCCGGCGAAGTCCAATCCGGCACATACACCTGCTCTTTCACGCGCGAACCGTGGAAATTGCCGAAGGGAAAACCGTTGATGGTGAAGACATAACAATTTTCGTCCGCCAGCCATTGCTGGAACGTCTCCAATACCGCCGGCTCACTCAATTCACGGGCCGCCACTTCACTTAACCGCAGCCCGATCGCGTAAGCGCGCCCTGCACCCACGCGATCGCGCACGGCCAACACCTCGGTTTTCAGGGAAAAAAACGTCTGCGCCCAATCCTCGCCACGATGGATATTCGTGCAGTAGGCCAGATGCAGTCCGTGCTTCAGTTCCATGGAGCGGAATTAAACACGCGGCGCCCCGTGCGCGGCAATGAAGAAACGCTCACTTGAGATTGTGCACAATGATGGACTGCCTCATCACTCGCCCCGCCCGGCGCACCTCTTCCACCGTCAGCCCCGGGTTGTTGCGCACATAGACCGCATTCAGTGTCGGCAATTTTTCCAACGGCGAAAGATCGTTGACTCGGTTTTTCTCAAGATCCACCTGCTGCAGCGCCGCCAACATTGCCAGCGGCCGAATATCCGACAGACCTTTGCCTTTTAAATCAAGATACGTTAGCCCCCTCACCATCCGATCGGTCAAAGGCGCCGTGGGACGTTTACCTGTATCGTACTCCAGCTTGTCCCGAATCGCCTGCTCAATGAGCTGGTGATCCCGATTATTCGCAAAAAACATCTGCTGAATCATCCGCGCTGGCGGTTCCGATTTAATCTGTGCGCGAACTGGAGCAGGCGTAACCGCCGCTAATACAGGTTTGGAGCTAACAACTGGAGGTGGCGGCAGTGTCTTGGGAGCGATGATCTTCTCCGACTGAATGGCAACCGTACCGGTGTCCTTGTCAATGCGCACACCCAAGGTCCAGAGCAATGCAACTTGCAGGCAGAGAGCCAATGTGATCAAAACGAATTGGTACCTCATGGAAGTTCCTCAACGACCGTTACGATCTAATTCAACGTACCACGCATGCGTATAATCGCAATGGACAGGCAGAAAAAAGTCCGCCGAGGCGGAATTTTGAAAAACGGCTAACTCCTAAAGCTGGAAACGATCGGTTTGGCTAAGAAAAGACTTGGGGTTCTCGAAGATGATCTTCTCAATCAACGACTCGTCATGGCCGCGCCGGCGCATTTCACAGGCGGTGCGCGGCACGGCGAGCGGAACGCTAGGGCCCCAGTCGCAAGCGGCATCCCACCAGAGCCGTTCGCTGCCGAATCGTTCGACCATATCAATCGCACGAGCTGGCGAACATTTACTTTCCGGATACAACGTCATTCCGCCCCAATGCCCAGCGTCCAGCACCATGCCAATGGTATGCTCCTCCACGTGATCAATCATCACGCGCTCGGGATTAATGCGGCTATCGTACTTGAGCACGTCAAGGATTAGGCGGGTACCCTTATGCTTGTCTTCCAGATGTGGCGTGTGAACTAGAATTAATTGGTCATGTGCCGCCGCCAGATCCACATGCTGCTGGAGCACCTTTATTTCGTTACGGCTGTTTTTATTCAGGCCAATCTCACCAATGCCGAGCACGTTGGGGCATTCCATGAATTCAGGAATCACCGATAACACATCCGCCGCCAGAGCCATGTCCTCCGACTCCTTGGGGTTGATACAGAGCCAAGTGAAATGCTTGATGCCATAATTGGCCGCGCGCCGCGGCTCGACCTCGGTGAGTTGTCGAAAATAATCCCGAAAACCATCTGCACTACCACGGTCGAAGCCCGCCCAAAAAGCCGGCTCACACAACGCCACACAACCGGCCGTGGCCATGTCCGCGTAGTCGTCAGTCGTGCGACTGACCATATGTGCGTGGGGTTCGATGAAGCGCATGCCGAGAGCTATACCTTACTCTCCCTGACCGGGCCAAGCTCCACATGCTCCCTTGCCGTGAGCAACTGCGATGGGCTCCCCAGTAGGATCACTGAAGGCCATCAGCACATCGTGCGCACGATCCTTGCCGTTGTCATCTAGCCGCTTCATGGCGTCGCGAAAGGCTTTCAGCCGAAAATCCGCGTCGCCTTCCGCGCGGTCCACACGATCCAGAAACGCAGCAATATCAATCAGCTTGTGCCGTGCATCCATGAAATATTGATCCAAAACTTTTTGACGTGTCATAGCCATAGCGTATACCTCGCCCGTGGGCGTTTTTGGGTTGCCATTGAACTTATGTGAATAACCTGTGAATTGCAAGCCAACAACGCCTTGACCCTCGCCAGCTTTTGCCATAGAAAAACTGGAGAAGGAAGGGGAGGTTCCGTTCATGCCAACTTACGAATATGAATGTGCCAAATGCGGCACTGTTTTTGACCATTTTCAGTCCATCAAAGCGCCTAAACTAACCCACTGCACTGAGAAGGGTTGCCGCGGCAAAGTCATACGCCTCCTTGGCACAGGTGGAGGGATTATCTTTAAGGGCGGGGGGTTTTACGAAACAGATTACCGCAGTGAAAACTACAAGAGCGGCGAAAAGAAAGCCAGCGACGCCGCCAAGAAAGCTTCTGAGAAAAAATCGGACAGCAAAAAATCTGATTCCAAAAAGAAAAGTAGCGCGAAAAGTAAGCCCAAAAAGAAATGACCCTTCCCTTCGCTAGCCGAGCCTTGCGATGCCTTACGGCATTGGTTCTGCTGAGCACTGTGGATTGGACGCATGCGCAACGCCTGCGCCCCGGGCAAACGCTGACCAGCCGTTCGCGGCAGTTTGTGGTGAGCTCATTGGTGGATGCCACGTTTGTGCCTGCACCAAACAAAGTAAAAGCCGTTCCGGATCGCGTTCAACTCCACCCTTCCGGCTTCGCACAATTTGCAGAATCCATTCGTGATCAATGGGTGAAACGCTTTGGGGTCGCCTCTCGCTGGCAAGGCCAAATTCATTTGCAAATAATCCCGGGTAGGCTGGGTGACCCAGCGCGCTTTGGCCGCATCCCCAATGCCACCGGCTCTTGGGATTACCGAGCCTCCGTGCCTCAACTTATGCCCGGCCTAGAATTAACCGAGCTCATCGTCGACCTTTTGTTCACTGAGTTTGCCGGACGCTATTCGTCTGTGGACCCCGTATTGCCTTCGTGGCTCACCCCGGGCACTACAGAGCTCATTCTGCAATCGAAAGGCCCCATTCTCTTTACGCCATTCGCTCCCCAAGCAGTTGGCGGATTGAATTTCACGCATCCCCAAGACCCCCTCAACGCCAGTCGCGAATTCATCCAGAAATCCAAACCTATCTCTTACCTAAACCTTACTCTGCCGCCGCCCCCCCTCAAAGGCGCCGAGGATCCAGTGTATCGTGCACACGCTCATTTGCTCGTGCACAAATTGATTAGGCTCTCCAAAGGCCCTGAGCGCATGCAATTTTTCCTGCGCGAACTTCCCAAGCACAAGAACAGCGCGCGCGCGTTTGGCGTCGCCTTCGGGCACGAGAGTATGTTGAAAATCGAGCAATGGTGGTCCATGGCTCAAATCCAGTTTCGCAGCCGCGATGCCTTCCACCGCTGGCGACCGGAAGTCATTCTCGTTCACCTGAGTGATTGCCTACAAATCGAAACCGACCTCCCTCCAGATTCGCTACAAGCCAAACCCAAAACCCAAAGGATCCCGCTTCAAACCTACCTTCGCACCGACCCCACGCCCCAAGAACGGGCCCTAAAATTGACGCCCGTCCTCCAACGGCTTGCCTTCCTGCAGGTCAATTCCACCCCCGAAACCGCCCGGATCATTCAAGATTATCGTGAAACAATTGGAGCCTACCTCGGCCTGCGCTCCTCCAAAATCTATCGGGCTATCCGTACCAAACCCACCGCCCAAGCAGCCCTACGCGACCGCGCAATCGCCAAGCTCAGCCTGCTCGACACCATCCTCGCCGACATGAATCCGGACAAACCGGAAACCCACGCCAAGTTTTCCACGCCTTAAGGCCGGTTGACAGTCCTCTACTCCTTTCTTACCTTACCCCCGATGTCATCCGCCTATTCCGACTCGGATCTCCATCTGGACCAATTGCTGAAACTGAAGGAATTTCATCCCTCAGGGCTTGGAACGTGGGCGGACGTAGACGAGGCGGATTGGAACAACTGGCGGTGGCAGCTCAAGAATCGGGTGAGCTCGCTGGAGGGACTCCAGAGTCGGATTCCGGGCTTGACGCCTCAGGAAGTCGAAGGCGCGCGTCTGGCGGACACCAAGCTGGCGATGGCCATCACGCCCCATTTTTTCAATCTCATCGATGGCAACGATCCCGATTGCCCCATTCGCCGGCAAATGCTTCCAAGCGTACAGGAGACCGAGACTGCCCCGTGGGAGATGGGAGATCCTTGCGGCGAGGACAGCCATTCGCCTGTGCCCGGATTGGTGCACCGCTACCCGGATCGCGTGTTGTTTCTGGTCACCGACCGCTGCGCCGCCTACTGCCGCTACTGCACGCGGTCACGGTTGGTGAGCAATGCATTGGGCTACGATTTCCGGCCAAACTTCAAGGAACAGATTGAGTACATCCGCCGCACGCCTGCCGTGCGCGATGTGTTGCTCTCCGGCGGCGACGCCCTGTTGCTCAGCGACGCTAAACTGCGTCAACTGCTCACCGAGTTGCGCTCCATTCCGCATGTGGAATTCGTCCGCATCGGCAGCCGGATTCCGATTTTTCTTCCGCAACGCATCACCCCAGAGCTGTGCTCGATGCTCAAGGAATTTCATCCGCTCTTCATTAGCGTGCACGCCAATCATCCGCGCGAGCTCACCACCGAAGTGCGTGATGGCCTCGCGCGCCTAGCCGATGCCGGCATTCCACTAGGCAACCAATCGGTACTGCTCAAGGGCGTGAACGATGATTCCGTTGTCATGAAAGCGCTCGTGCAAAAGCTGTTAATGTGTCGCGTGCGGCCGTTGTATATTTATCAGTGCGATCTCATCAACGGTAGTGCGCATTTGCGCACCAGCGTGCGGCGCGGGCTGGAGATCATGGAGCAATTGCGCGGCCATACCACGGGCTACGCCGTGCCTCAATATGTTATCGACGCTCCAGGCGGTGGCGGCAAAGTGCCCGTCGCGCCCAACTATGTCCTGAGCCACAATGCAGACCGCGTCGTCATCCGCAATTTCGAGGGCAAAGTTTTCGAATACCCCGAAGCCCCCGACGGCACCCCGCTGCACCCGCGTCCCGCATCGATCGAGGAACCGGAGCTGGTCTAACCATGCCTCGCGAATCGCAGGCCGCAAAAAAGGAACGTCTCGGCCAAATTATATCCGACCTGCAGCAAACCTATCCCGATGCTCACTGCGAACTGAATTATCACAATCCGCTGGAGCTAATGGTCGCCACCATCCTTTCCGCACAATGCACGGACAAACAGGTGAATATCGTAACACAGTCTTTGTTTAAAAAATATCGCCAAGCCGCCGACTACACCGCTGTGCCGCTGGAAGAACTGCAAAACGACATCCGCCGTATCGGGCTTTTTCGTAACAAAGCCAAGAGCATCCAAAACGCCTGCCGTGCACTCGTCGAAAACCACGATGGCAAGGTCCCGCAAACGATGCCCGAGCTCGTGGCCCTCGCAGGCGTAGGGCGAAAGACCGCCAATGTCATCCTTGGTAACGCATTCGACATCAACGAGGGTGTGGTGGTGGACACGCATGTAAAGCGCTTGTGCGACCGCCTACGCATCACCTCTGCCAAGACGCCTGAAAAGATTGAGAAAGATTTGATAAAGCTCGTCCCGCGTGAACATTGGACGCTTTTCAGCCACTGGATTATTTGGCATGGCCGCCGCAGATGCGACGCACGCAAACCCGATTGTCCTGCCTGCGAAATACAACAGCTTTGTCCGACATCGCCGTGATGGATTGGCTGTTACTCATAAGTGGCACCAGTGACCCAGCCTACAATATGGCTCTTGATGAGGCGCTATTGGAAAACGCCTCAAACTTTGGCCAACCTGTTCTGCGTTTTTATGATTGGACCGAACCCTGCGCCACTTTTGGCTATTCGCAAAAAATTGACCAAATAGAAGCTACTACAAAATTACGCCCCTTGATTCGACGCTGCACAGGTGGCGGCTTGGTCCCGCATGACGGCGATTGGACCTATAGCCTCACTTTCCCCAGAGATCATGATTGGACCGCCCTGCCCGCTGCGGAGAGCTATCGCCGTGTGCATGCCCTGTTACAGGCGGCCTTTCAAGCGATCAGGATGGAAACGACACTGGCCGATTGCTGTCGCCGACCCAAGCCCGGGGAATGTTTTGAGGGGCACGAACTTCACGACCTGCTTTGGAACGGCAAAAAAGTTGCCGGAGCCGCTCAACGCCGCAATCGCTTCGGCCTCCTGATCCAGGGTTCCGTACAACCACTGGGCGATTGGTCGCATCAGGACTGGATTGACGCATTGGCCGGAGACTGCGGCTTGCTGGATACTCTCCCTGAAACGCGTGCCAACGAATTAGTGACCACAAAATACTCGTTGGATTCTCACAACCGAAAACGTTGACGGGAGGAACGAGCTCCATCCCTTCCATTTTTTTAGGCAGGTAGAACTTTGCCTCTCCCTTGATTTACCGTGCAATCCAGCCGCCGCCGAGGACGAGATCGTCCTGGTAGAACACACAGGCTTGACCTGGGGCGATGGCGCGTTGAGGGGTGTGGAGGCGGACAGTGGCGCGGCCATTTTCGCCGGGCTCAATGGTGGCGGGCGTGCCGGAATGATTGTACCGAATGCGCGTGGTGGCCTCGATCGGCTCGGTTAATTCGGCAAACGGGATCCAGTTGCAACGTTCAACCTCGAATAATTCGCTTTCGAGATTCTCAACGGGGCCGACGACCACGCGGTTTTCCTCGGCGTTGAGTTCGAGGACGTACAGCGGGTTGGGCGCGCTGATGCCAAGGCCTTTGCGTTGACCGATGGTGTAAAATTCGATGCCGTCATGATGCCCAAGCACGCGGCCGTTCAGGTCGACGATTTCGCCCCGATGCTTTTCGGCGAGGCCGGCCTTTTGCAGGAAGCCGCCATAGTCATTATCCGGCACGAAACAAATCTCCATGCTCTCTTCCTTGTCGGCAGTCTTAAGATTGCAGTGGCGGGCGACATCGCGAGTGTCGCTTTTAGTTTTCTCCCCCAATGGAAATAGGGCACGGGAAAGTTGATCTTGGCGGAGTGAAAAGAGGAAATAGGTTTGATCCTTGCGCTCGTCGCGGCCGCGCTTCAGTAGATAACGGCCGGTGGTTTCATTCTGCTCCACACGGGCGAAGTGGCCGGTGGCAATCTTCTCAGCGCCAAGCTGATCGGCGCGCTCGATGAGGCGGCCAAACTTGAGATGCTCGTTGCACATCACGCAGGGATTAGGGGTGCGACCGGCTTTGTATTCGTCGGCGAAATATTGGATGACGTGTTTCTGAAAGTCTTCCGCTTCATCAATGAGGTAGTAGCGGATGCCGAGGTTATGGCAAACGGAACGGGCGTCCATGACGGCTTGCGGGCCGCAGCATTTATCTTCCGCGCGGGAAACACAATCCTGCGGCCACAGCTTGAGGGTGACGCCGACGACGTCAAAGCCCTGCTCGAGCAACAACGCCGCAGTAGCGGAGGAATCCACGCCGCCACTCATGCCGCACAGGATGCGCGTTTTCTGGGCAGTGTCAGTTTGCATCAATCGATTGACAACGCCTTGAGCGCGTCCAGAGCCTTGCGGGCGTCATCCACCCGCAAAACGAGGAGGCCCTTGCGTGATTTGGGCGCAGTGGCGCAGTAGAGATACTCGATATTTACACCGACCTTACTCAGGGTTCGAGCAAGCTCGGCCAACGCGCCAGGTTTGTTGGCATTACCGATTAGCAACACCTCGTCCTCCACTACCATACCGCCGTTTTCTTCCAGCAACCAAATAGCCGATTGCGGGTCATCAACGACCATGCGCACGACGCTGTGGTCAACGGTGTCACTAGTGGTAAGGGCATGAATGTTGATGCCTTTTTCTTCAAAGGCTTCGCAAACGCGCGCAAGAGCACCCGGCCGGTTATCGAGAAACACCGCCAGTTGTTTTGTAATTTCCATGAGGTGCGGGGTTGGAGGATCAACTTGGCATGGAATGGACCGAACCGACTCCGATCAGGCGCCGGCCAACGCGCTGCCCTGCGTTACTCCCGGGGCAGGGAGCAGACTACTGCCCATGAGGTATTGATCAACGGCGCGCGCGGCACCGCGTCCTTCGTTGATGGCCCAAACGACGAGCGATTGGCCGCGGCGACAGTCGCCGGCGACAAACACGCCTTCCACGTTGGTGGTGAATTCGCCGTGCTCGCCGATAAAGGTCTGCCAGTTACCGCGTGGGTTTTGGGTCTCCAATCCGAGCATTTCGCCAACCTCTAGTTCGGGACCGACAAAGCCGGTAGCGAGCAGGACGAGGTCTGCCGGCCATTCCTTCTCGGAGCCTTCCACCTCACTGAACGGCGCACCACCTTCAACAGGCTTGGACCAGTCGACCTCGACGGTTTTCACACCCTTGATGTGGCCATTACCATCATCGACAAATTCCTTGGCTAGGATCTGATAGGCGCGCGGGTCATTGCCGTTCTTCGCCTTGTTCTCCTCATGAGAGTAGTCGAGGCGATAGGTGCGCGGCCATTGCGGCCAGGGATTGTTGTCAGCCCGCTCGGCGGGCGGCTTGTCGAGCAGCTCGAAGTTTACGACATCCGTACAACCGTGACGCAGGGAGGTGCCGATGCAGTCCGCGCCAGTGTCGCCACCACCAATGACGATCACGTGCTTGTCTTTAGCCGTAAGATATTCCCCATCCTCAAGATTGGAATCGAGCAAGCTCTTTGTGTTGCGCGTTAGGAAATCCATGGCGAAATGAATACCCTTGAGATCGCGCCCCGGATTGCGACCGGTGGGATCAAATGGGTTGGTTGCGCCCGTGGCCATCAGCACGGCATCAAAGTCATTTTGCAAATTTTTCGGATCGATGTACTTCATCTCGCAGTCGCGTTCCTCCATGATCTGAGTCATGTGGCCGGCGGCGAAGTCTTCCTTTTTACCGACATGCGCACAGGTGACAAACTTCACGCCTGAATCGCGCATGATATTGATGCGGCGCTCAACCACGTCCTTATCGAGCTTCATGTTAGGTATGCCGTACATTAGAAGGCCGCCAATGCGATCGGCACGCTCGTACACGGTTACCTCATGCCCCACCTTATTGAGTTGATCCGCCGCGGCCAAACCGGCAGGACCAGAACCAACGATGGCGATCTTCTTGCCGGTGCGCTCGCCGGGCGCCTCACTAGTCACCCAGCCTTCCTCAAAGGCGCGATTGATGATCGTGTTCTCGAGGTTCTTGATGGTAACCGGCGGATTGGTGATACCAAGCACGCACGAACCTTCGCACGGTGCCGGGCATACGCGACCAGTAAACTCAGGAAAGTTGTTGGTTTTGTGCAGGCGATCAATCGCCTCTTTCCATCGCTTTTGATACACGAGATTGTTCCACTCGGGAATGAGGTTATCAATCGGACAGCCGTTGGCCGATTGACAAAACGGCACACCGCAATCCATACAGCGGGCACCTTGCGTCTGCAGATGTCCCTCATCAGCTGTGGTATTGATCTCGTCGTAATCATTCAAGCGCTCGAGCGGGTCGCGATACGGCACGGCCTCGCGCTCGAACTCCATAAATCCTGTTGGTTTACCCATCTTGA
>Ga0315321_10001233_pt1 | contig 19578 bp, 17 predicted proteins | sample M180m21515metaG_FD_203464 | JGI IMG/M metagenome (GOLD analysis project Ga0315321, IMG submission 203464) | Ammonia-oxidizing marine archaeal communities from Monterey Bay, California, United States - M1 80m 21515 | ecosystem: Environmental > Aquatic > Marine > Intertidal zone | place: USA...
AACAAAGGGGTTGCGGGTCAGACGATAGGTGAACCGTTTCCAACGCGTCGACTCGAGGTATTCCTTGACGGTCAGTGTCCATATGTCTCCCATTCCTCGTCGCGAGAGATCACCCGTGCTGGCATGGTGAACGGAATGTTCCCATTTCCAGTGATGAAATGGTGTGAAGGTAAGTAGACCCGTAATGAAGCCGAGCGCGTTGTTGACCTTCTTTGACTTGAGAAAGGAGCCATGTCCGCAGTCGTGAAAAATAATGAAAGCGCGTACGAGGAACAGACCGGCGAGGCAGGAAAGAAGAATGGTTATCCACCAGTAGGATGTTGGTGTAATTTTATTGTCTTCCATCGCTCGCTGCAGGAAGAACAATCCTACCCAGATCCCCAAGACGGACCCCAAGGTATTGCATACTTGCCACCATGCTCGCCCGGCATGGGGATGTTGAAATTCGGCAACAAGGGACTTCCATTCGGAAACCGATCTTTTTGTTCTCCCTTTGCCCGTTGACTGAGCTGTGTTTTCCATCCTTCGTCAATTGCAACAGGGATTTGGGTTTTATGCAAGATAAGATGTAGGGAGCGAAACAAAAGGCTTTCAGCCGATGCCAGCGGGATTGGCTGAAAGCCTTATTTCGCGGGGGCGACGAGAACACCGATCTCGGCGGCAGATGCCCATTCCTTGCCATTTGTCTCCGAAAGGATGCGTACCTTCAGGAAGCGTGCCGAAATGGTTTTCGGGAAACGGAAGGTTTGCGGTTTCTTCTTCTTTGAAAAGGTTTGGGCGAATGGCTTAGCCGAAAAGCTTTCCCTGTCTTGGGAAAGGAAAAATTCGGTTTCCCCGAAGGTTCCGTTCCATCCCTTGTCTTGACGGGTTAGGTACTGGACACCCGTAACCTTGCGCACTTTTTTCAAGTCGAGAATGAGCTCATGGGGGTGCTTTTCAAGGCTTGGGCTGAATTGGGTGTGCCAAATGGTCTCGGGTTTCCCGTCGATGACATAGCGGGCCCGCTTGTCGTTTCCGACGTTCTCGCTGCTTGCAAAGGCGATCTTCATTTGGCCGGTCGGCAAGAGATCCGGGTGATCAAGGTGCTGAAAGGCACTTTGACTGGCTAGAGACGAAACGCCCGAGAACCCGAATTTTGCCTGCCGGTCGCGATTATGTCTTGCCCGGGTCGGATCAAGAAAGATGCCTGGGCGTACGGGTTCGTGTTCTTTTTCGGCGAAGACTTGCATCTTTGCCAATTGTCCTGATTCAGAAGATGACAAGTCGGTGGTTTCGCTCGGATCCTTGGCCAGGTTATAGAGGGCCCATTGGGGCGTTTTTCCTGCCTTGATGGCTTTCCATGATCCGTCCCTCACGGCGACTTGGTTTCCGTATTCCCAATAGAGCATCTTGTGGGGTTCCTGTTTTCGGCCCGTATTCTTTTCCCCTAGCAGAGTCGGGAGGACGGACAAACCGTCGACTTCCTCGGGGGTTCGCGCTCCGCAGAGTTCAGTCAAGGTTGGAAGAACGTCGGGTTGGTAAAAAACGAAGTCGCTTACCTGACCTGCTTCGATTTGACCGGGCCACCGGACGAGGAAAGGAATGCGCAAACCTCCCTCGTAGAGACTCCCTTTTCCCCCTCTGAATTCGATCTTTGTCTTTGGGTCGACATTGGGTCCGAAAAAACCGCGTGGCCGGTCCTTGGAACGGAAGCGGTCTTGCCCTCCATTGTCACCGGTGAAGAAGACGATCGTGTCTTTCTCAAGATTGAGTTTTTCCAAGAGGGCGAGAACTTGGCCGAGTTGACGGTCGATCATGGAAACCATGACGGCATAGTTCTTGGCATCCTTCGATACCGCCGGGTTATTCATCCATTTTTCGCCTTCATAGAGCTTCCATGCGGGTTCGTCCTCGGGGACGTCGTACATTCCGTGCGGAGGGGTGAAGGGGAGATAGCAAAAGAATGGGTTGTCCTTGTTTTCTTCGATGAAGCGAAGGGCTTCGTTCATGATCGGATACTGGGCGTAGGTTCCGCCGGAACGTCCACCGTCATTACCGGGCAGATGAACCTCCTCGCTGTTGCGAAGCAGGTACGGTGGATAAAAGCTATGGGCGTGGACCTGGTCGTAGTAGCCGAAGAAAACGTCGAAGCCGTGTTTTTCTGGTACGCCCGTGGAGTCGCGCCCTCCGCAACCCCACTTTCCAAAGCCCCCCGTGGCATAGCCTTTTTCCTTGAGAAGAGAGGCGATGGTTTCTTCTTCGGCCCGAAGTGGGGTTCCTCCGTCATTGGCCCGAACCGATGAATGCCCGGCGTGCTTGCCGGTCATCAGGTTGCAACGCAATGGACCACAAACAGGGGAGCCGGCCAAGGCATGAGTGAAGCGGATGCCTTGTTTGGCAAACCTATCGATTGTCGGGGTCTTGATGAGAGGATTGCCCATGTGCGCAAGCTCGTAGTAGGCCAACTCGTCCGACATGAGATAGACGACATTGGGCTTTTCGGCACGGGCTTGGGCCAAGAGGGGAATTCCGAGAAAAAGGAGCGTCGTAATAGGTTTCATTTTGTTTGGTCAGCAGTTCGGGTGTGAGGGGAAGAGCAGGACTGTGGTGTCGCAGGTTTAGCTGAAAATGGGAAGAGGGGATCCGTCGCACATGGGAAGCGGACGGTCGTTTCGATCGTATATCATTTGATCCGAGGGAATGCCCAAAGCATGAAAGACGGTGGCATGCAAATCGGCGGGACCACAGGGATTGTCTGCAGGGAAAGCTCCGATATCATCGGATGCTCCATAGACTTGCCCACCGTTTATGCCTCCCCCGGCAAAGGCCACGGAGTAACAATTCGGATAGTGGTTCCGCCCGGCGTTGCCTCCGATTTTTGGGGTTCTTCCAAATTCGGTCAGCAAAACCACGAGGGTTTCGTCAAGCAGCCCTCTTTGCTTGAGATCCCCAACCAAAGCACTGGCAGCCTGATCCAAGGGCGGTAGCATTTGATCTTTCAGTCGGTTGAAGTTGTCCGCGTGGGTGTCGAAGTGGGCCCCTTTGGAACCGTTCAGGTCGCCGGCGGCGCAATAGACCGTCGCCAGAGGAACCCCGGCTTCAACCAATCTTCTGGCCGTGAGGACGCTTTGCCCGCAAATATGCATGCCATAGGATTGCCTCGTTGACGGAGTTTCTTTTTCCAAGTCGAAGGCCGATTGAGCCTCGGCAGACATGAGTAGGTCGAAGGCCTTTTGTTGGGCCAGTAACTGGGCCTCCACCTGTTCATTAAGGTTGCTCAGGGCGTGATCATTTTCTATTTTTTCGAGCAATCCATGCCTGCTCCGCAGACGGTGCTCAGGGAGTTGTTCCGGCAAGCTCAGGTCGATGCGACCAGAAGAGGGGGACTTGCCATCGTATAGACGGAACTCCCGACTGTTCGGGTAAACCACTGCGGGATCTCTCTTCAATCCCAGAAAGCCCGCGTCCTGACCATTGGCGGAACCCCCATCATAAAGGGTGTAGGGAAGGGCAACGGTTCCGGGGATCGGACCATGTCCATCGCCGAGGGCTTCCCAGGCCATGGACCCGATGGATGGCCAGTCTGCCCGAGATGCAGGCCAGTTGCCCCCTAAGTTGGGTGGCTCGTGTCCAGTCAGGTTCCAATAAGCCCCCGAGCGATGACTCGGAGCGTTGTGGTGAACGCTCCGGACGATCGCCCACTCATTCGTGGTCTTGGCAAATTCGGGAAGGTGTTCGCTTACTTGAATGCCGCCGGTGGCGGTTCGTATCGGGAGGAAGGTTCCTCTGATTCCCGATTCTGCATCCGGCTTTGGATCCAAGCTGTCCAAATGGCTTAATCCGCCCCAGGCAAAGAGTATGATGCATGACTTCGCTCGGCCGAACCCGGACGGAAGCTTTTTATTTTCCGGCTGTTTCGAGTGTGTTCGCAAATTAAAGTAATCAGGAAGAAGGAGACCGGATGCCCCCAACTGAAGAAACTGCCTGCGCCCCATGCCGAACATAGGGCTATTTTTCATGATTTGCCTAGTTTGGTCAAGTGGGATGACGGTGGACAAAGGAATTTCTCAAGGGATCGCGCCCGTTGAGACTTTTCCGCTTCTTCAACCCACCCTGCGGCACTGAAGGAGGTTGTTCTGATGCAAGGAAATCAGAGCAGCCGCGGAGGACCCTGTTCTTCCAAGTCCAAGGCAACCGCGATGTTGAGGAAAGTGACTTCACCCATGTTCCGGCATGTTTCGAAGCGGGGGTCTTTGTGCATGCGGGATAATTCGCTGCGCAACTGGTTTAGCTTTTCGTCGCTTGATATTCGATCTTCGCACATGCACTCCCTCAGGCTATTTATCCGGGTGGGTGAGACGTTGAATCGCCTCTTGATCAAGGTTCTTTCCTCAAGCTGGTACTGGTGGCTCGTTTCCAAGTTGATCAGGCGTGAGCAGAGCGTGACCACGGGACGGTTGTTTTTGAAAAATTGAGGAAGGTAGAAGGAGCGCCGGCCTTCGTAGCACTGTTGATCAAAATCAATAGCCCGTACGCGGTATTGGTTTTGCTCGAAATCAGGGGTCATCTCCACGACGTAGTTATAGGCCCGCATGTCACCCAGAAGGCGAACGAAGCAACGCTCGTTGAATTTGATGAATTCCTTGGCTAATCGGACTTCGTTGAGATCCTCCCGTGAGAGGAAATTATTGATGAAGTCGTCTCCCGGCACCCCGATGATGTGTTCCTCCACGAGGGTGTCTCCGGAGACATGGAAGTTGATCTCGTTTGGAGAGAGGAGTTGCTCCAGTTCGAGACCGTAGATGCGCGATGCATCGGCTTTTTTTACGTAAAAGTAATCATGGTTGTCGTTGTATTGGTTGACGATGCGGATACGGAATGGCTTGGTGTTTCCGAAAGTACAGTAGTCCACGCGGTCGACATAGAGGTTGGGAAGAATCTTTCTGTCTCCACCGGAACGAAGGAGGACATAAATTTGTTTCAGACCTTCGAAAATCTCACGCCCATAATGCTGGTCGTAGACCATGGTGAGCCAAAGGGTGTCCTCGTTTTTGTCGTTCATCAGAGGGTACGCGTCCACGGTCTGGAGTAGATTGTCATAGCTCACGGGCAGGGACAGTTCGCGCTTGTAGTGATTGAGGTATTCGCGCAAAGAACCGTTGACCGGGTAGATCATTTTCTTCTGTTGGACGTTGTCCTTTGTCATCCTTCGCCGGTTTTCATGAGCCGGATCTTATCCTGAAAAGTTTCCTTTGGCAAAACGAATGATCAAGGAATGGAATTGGACGGATGCAGTCATTGCCGGCGGAGTAAAGCGACGGGTTTTTCCGCCAAGGTCTTTCGCATTCCCCATTCCGCCGTAAGAACGGACAAGGCAATCACCGTCAAGGTGATGGAGGCTGGCAAGCCCCAGTGGAAACTCCAAACTCGATCAAAGATGATTTCCGAAAAGACATAGCTGACTAGGACACTCAGGGATGCCCCGGCAATGGATGCAGCCAAGCCAAGCATTCCGAATTCCAAGCGGACTTGATTGCGAAGGTCGGAAAAGGACGCACCGAGTACCTTTTGCAAATTCAGTTCCCATCTTTGCTTGTAAGCTTTTTCACGGGATACGCAAAAAAGGATTATAAGGCCCGCCAAGATCGACAGGGCGGCCATGAGTTGGAGGGCCCAGGTCATTTGCTTGACAACGGATAATATGGTCTGACCGGTCCGCTCGACGTCTAGAATGGAAATGGAGGGGAACTTTCTTACGAGTAGGTCCTGAATCTCCTCTTTTTCCTTTTGCGTAAGATCGCTTAAGGTTCCGATGAATGTTTTGGGGGCCGTTTCGAGTACTCCCGGTTGCATTTGCACGAAGAAGTTGGGCTGGAAACTGGTCCAGCGGACCCGTCGCAAGTTGACTACTTCCGCGAGGATGGGAATGCCTCCGACTTCAATTTCCAGTAGATCTCCCAGGTCGAGGTCGAGGGATTCGGCGTATTTTTGCTCAACCGAAATTTCGGCTGGTCGGGTCGAGTTGGGATCATGGGAGGAGGCGACCATCTTTCCTCTCAGGATTTCCTCGCTCTCAAGCAATCGGTCCCGATAGCTAAGGTTGAAGCCTCGCCTACGGAATCTGTTCCTGCGTTCATCGTCCGAGTTGCCTGCTTTCTTGTCCTTTTCAACATACTTTTCATAATTCACCCCTTTGACCTTGAGCAATTTTCCACGGACCCAGGGCGTCAGGTTTTGGAGTGGCTTGTTTTCCGAATCGAGCAATTCGACCAGGGAGGCGACATTATTTTCCTGTATGTTGAAGAGAAAGAGCTTGGGAAGCTTGCTCTCGGGTTCGTTTACCCCGATTTCTTTTTCCAGGCTGTACTGGAACTGAGGGATCAGGCTGAGCAGGAGTACGCCCACGCCGAGGGCCAGAAAGCTGGTAATCGAGCTACTCGGATTGCGGGCGAGCGAACGGGACGCCAGACGGAAGGGCAAAATGGATTTACGGAAAGCCCGCTTGAGCAATCTGAGTCCCAATGTTCCGAGCAGGTACAAAAGACCTGATGAGAGAAGCAAGGCGACGAAGAAGAGGTTGGCCAGTTTCCATGAATCGGATTGCAGGACGGTGAGGCCCCAAAAGGCAAGGATTCCCGGGATGAAAAACAAAAAGGGTAGGCCGGCTTTTTGGGATCCCGGTTGGGCGGCCTCCTGAAAAAGAGCAAGCGGATTAAGCAGGGCGAGTTTGCGGAGGCAAGGCAAAGCGATGGTCCAACCAGCGAAAACGGCGACCAGAAAGGCCATGAAAATACTTTGAGTACTGATGAAAACTTTTATCTCATCGGAAGCGATTCCGGATATGGCGGCCGATAAAAGGGGGAGAAAGAAAAAAGCGGCTACGAGGGAAGGGATCGCGGCGATCAGGCCAAGTAAGCCAAGTTGAACCAAATAGGTACTGATGGCTTTTCTTCTAGTTGCTCCTAGGCTAACGAGGATAGCCACGTCCAAAGTCCGTTTGGTCAGGAAAGAATGAAAAAGATAACCGCTTCCCAAGGTTGCGAGAAAAAGCGCTACAAGCGATACCAAGCTCAGAAAGTCTCCAAGGTACTGCAAAAGCCTGCCCGCCCGTTCCCCCGCCTTTTGGTGAGAATAGACACGTACTTCGGGTGAACTGATAGCTTGGTCGATGGCTTGCTCTATTTGCGAGGGGTCGCTTCCGGGGGGGAGCTTGAAGAGATGGTTTCGGAAGGCCGTGTCCCCGACGAGGAGCAAATTCGTTTCCTTGAGAAAGGCTTTGCCGATAAAAACTTTCGGAGCTAATTCGGCAGACTGAAATTGCAAGCCGTTGTCTTTGGTTATGAAATCAGAAACCCGGAAGGTTGATTCTCCGAGCTTGATTTCGTCTCCCAGTCCGGCTTCCAGTTGACTTTCCAACTCAGGATAGATCCACGCTAGTTTTCTTTCGTGCAAAAGTTTTTTGTCGCTGCCCTGGACGGCCCCTTCGAGTTTGAGCTGGAATGATCCGTAAAAAGGAAAGCCCTCATCCATTGCAACGATCTTTGCCAGACGACTGCGGCCCCCCGGGCCGGCGACCATCGAGAAGAAATCGGTCACTTCGATTTTTTCCGTGCCGGCGGGCAATTGTGCAAAGGCTCGCTTCTTTTCTTCCGGGGTGAGGTCGCGCCGGGCTCGAATGGCGAGATCCGCCCCGAGCATCATTTTTGACTCGGCTCGAACCTTATGGTCGAGGGAATGCTTAAAGGAGTCAACGGTGAGAAAACCTACTAAGCCAAAGGCGAGGTTGACCACGTAGAATAGGCAAAAGGACCGACTGTTGCGGATTTCGCGCCAGGCGTTGCGAAAGGCGAATGACATGGTTTTTACTCTTGTCCGGTTGACTGCACTCTCTTGAGTCGCCCTTCGGAGAGTACCAGGGTACGGTCGGATTGCTTGGCCAACTCATGGTTGTGAGTGACCAAAATCAGGCTCTGGCCTCGCCCCCGGCACAACCGGAAAAGCAAGTCCATGATTTCCGTTCCCGTCTTCTGGTCCAGGTTGCCCGAGGGTTCGTCTGCCAGGATTAAACTTGGTTCGCTTACCATGGCCCGGGCCAACGCAACCCGTTGGCATTCACCGCCTGACATTTGTGAAGGGAAGTGGGCCACCCGGTTGGAAAGTCCTACGCGGTTTAGTGCCTTTCTGGCTGGTTCGCCGAATTCTTTTTTGCCTTGCAGTTCCAAAGGAAGACCGACGTTTTCGAGGGCCGTCAGGTTGCTCATGAGGTGGTATTGCTGGAAAACGATTCCAAGGTTCTCGGACCTAAATTTACTAAGCTCGTCTTGACTGAGCTTTGCCAGATCTTCTCCCTTGACCTCAATCGTGCCCAAATCGGGGTGATCAAGACCTGCGAGCAAGGAAAGAAGTGTCGACTTGCCACTCCCGCTCTGGCCAAGAATAGAGATGATTTCACCTTTTTCGAGCGTGAGTTCAAGCTGGTTGAGCACTTCTATCCTTTGGCTTCCCTGGTGAAAGGACTTGGTGACTTTCTTAAGACGTAAGAGAGGTTGCATGGCTTGGCATCAATTAAGATTGGCGACTAGGCTTTTGTAAACGGTTTGGCAAAGGCTCTGGTGTCCGAGCGCGTTGGGGTGAATCCGGTCAGGCAGGTTCAAGCTTGGGTTTCCTCCCACTCCTTCGAGCAGGAAGGGTATCAATGGAACTTCGTGCTCTTCGGCAAGATCCTCGAAAACTTTGGTAAAGGCGACAGAATACTCCGGACCGTAATTCGGGGGTATTTTCATCCCCGCCAGCATGACAGGGATTTCGTTTTCCTTTGCCGATTGGAGTATGCGGTCGATGTTTTTTTTCATTTCCTCGACCGGGATTCCGCGCAACCCATCGTTTCCACCGAGGGCCACGAGCAGGTAGTCCGGTTTCGATTGCAGAAACCATTCGATGCGGGAGACTCCACCGCTCGTCGTTGCACCGCTGATTCCGCCGTTCACGATCTTGTAACGGAGCTTGGTCTTAGGGCTTAGTTCTTTGTTTAGTTTTTCTTCCAGAAGGCTCGGGTAGGCTTCGCTTTCCAAAACCCCGTATCCCTCGCTCAAAGAATCTCCGAGAATGAGAATTCGGAAAGAAGGCAGTTGGTTTTCCGTTTGCTTGGAGTTGTTGCCACTCGTTCCCGTTGGCTTCGATTCGCCGCAGGCGAAAAGAAGCAAAAGAAAAACCCCAAGCAAAGGAAGGGGAATTTTTCGACGGTTCGGTGGAGTCGGGTTTGTCATTGAATTGAAATACCGATTTACTGTTATTCCATCGTCAGGCAATGAAGAAAGAAACATTTAACAACGGGAGTACTCTGTGAGCTATCTTTTGGAGCTTTGTCATGAGCATGCTCTTGCGGTCGATTTTGCCATGTTCGTGCTTATATGGGTTGTGCAGGTTATCGTCTACACGGTTTTTCATCATGTCAAAGAGAGTGTCTTTGTTTCGTGGCATCGCAAATACTGCAATCAGATTGGTTTCTTTGTCTTGCCCTTGATGTTTCTGCAAGGAATCGAGGCAGCAAGTTCATCTTTTTTTGTGGGTGATACCCTTGCTTGGTTGAAACTTTTCGGAGTCCTCGGCACATGGTTCGTAACCTTTGCCGTTTCCGCTCCCTGTCACCGCATTTTGGCCAAGGAGGGATTGCAAGCCCAAGTCATTGACCGCCTGATCAGAACGAATTGGCTGAGAACTTTTCTTTGGACTCTTGTTTTTATCGTTTCCTGTTTGCAATATTGAAGGGGGAAACCTTGAGGAAAACAAAATCTGTTTGCAGTGCCGTCGTACTTTCGAGAACCGTTGAAAATGGATGCTCCGCGGAATTTGGGATCAAATCCTCTACTGTTCGGCAAGTGCAGGAAGCTGCGGCGGAACTCGAGAAAAGATTCCGTTTCAGGCGGGTGAAGAGGGCAGTTCGCAACTCAAGTCTTTGAGGGACTTGAGATCGCGAAGCCACTTTTGTGGAACTCCGGTATGCATTCCGACGACCGAACCGACCACGACTCCACGGTGGCAGTTGTCTCCTCCCACCTTGGCGTTGGCCAATACGGCTAGGGTAAAGTCGTCCTCATATTTGTACGCTAGGTAAAGGGATGCGGTAAAGGACTCGGGGAGGTAACATGCGGTGCTTAGAATCTTTCCAACAACCTGTCTGTCCGGGAGGTTGTCCCATTTTTTAAGCGAACTCAGGGGCACGTCCGAAAGTTGCAAGTCGGACAGGGTGTTGCGTACGCCTGTTCCCTTGCTCAAACTTATGATGATACGGGTAAGATCCCGGGCTGCCCCGAGAGTGTTGGGGTGATTATGGGTGCCCTTGACAAGAAGACGGGTTGATTCGAGCAGGTATTCCTCATCCGTTTGCCCAATGGCCTCGAGCCCAGCAAGCAAGGCCGGCACCAAGCTGAGTCCTCCGATGTGAAGGTCGGGGATTCCGCAGGCGGATAATTTCTTTCCCCGGGCGTAATTGGTGAAGAACGCACGATGATACTCCTCCGCATAGGTGTCGTTGTGCCATTGCGGAGTAAGCATTACCTCGGCGTATCTTTCAAGCCAACCGTCCGGATCGAATTTCCCTTGCTTGATGATTTCTTGGTGAAGTTCGCATGCGAGTTGCAGGTTCAATGTGTTTTCCCCAGCATTCAGGAATTGGTGGTAGTGAAGACCGGGCTTTCCCCAGTGCTTTGCTTGCTCTCGGAGAATATCGTCCTTCTCGCCAATCGGTTCGTACTTGGAACGCCAAAGGATGCTGTCGGGGTGAGAGTTGCGGGGGGCGAGGTAGTGATCGAAATTCCCGTAGTCCCTATCGAGGGAGTCGATATCGTAGTACCAGTGGACGGGCATGGATACGGCGTCTGCGACAAGGGAACCGAGAAATGCATTTTGATAACTCATTTTCATAGTCTAATCGTAATGCCTTGAGTGGACAAACGGAAGAATGGAAATAGGATGTCTTTTGATGCCAGCGTTTCCACTCTATTACCACCCATTGTATTCCGACGGTTTGGACAGGACGGCCCGATTTCCCGTGGATCGATACCGTTTGTTGGCTAAGCGCCTGAGGGATTTGGATCCCTTCGGGCAAATCGCGATCAAAGAACCCCGTTTAGCCAGGCGAGAGGAAATTTTGTGTGTCCACGACGAACTTTACGTCGAAAGTTTCTTGAGTGGGAACCTAAGCGAGAAAGAGGTCCGGAGGATTGGATTGAAACCTTGGAAGAAGGAAATCATTCCCCGTACCTTGCGTTTGGTCGGAGGCGCCCTTGAGGGACTGGATGAGGTTCTTTCGGGTCTTCCCCTTGCGGGTAATATGGCGGGAGGGACCCATCATGCTTTCCGTGGAGAGGGTTCGGGTTATTGTATTTTCAATGACTTGGCGGTGTGCGCCGAATCGGCTTTGGCTCGTTCGGGGATTGAGCGGATATTGATTCTTGATCTGGACGTTCACCAAGGGGACGGAACGGCTGAAATTTTTTCAGGAGACAAGAGAGTATTCACCGTTTCTTTGCATGGCGAAAATAATTTCCCTTTCCGAAAAAAGAAGAGCGACCTGGATTATGGGTTTGAAGATGGAACGGGTGACATGGAATATTTGAATACTCTGGATGAGGTTCTTGGTTTTCTTTCGGGAGAAAACTTCGACCTTGTTTTTTTCCAGGCGGGGGTGGATGGATTGGCGTCCGATGCGTTGGGTTTGCTTAATTTGACAAGGGCGGGGATGCGTGAAAGAAACCAAAGAGTATTCGAGTGGCGAAGAAAGATTGATCGCCCCCTGCTTGTTTTCATGGGCGGTGGCTATGCAAAACCAATCGAAGATACGGTGGACGCGTTTTGCGATCTGTTTCTCGCGGCGGCAAGGGAGTCTGTATGAATACTGCTTTGGGGAAAACGAACGGAATATTCAAAGAGATTGGTTTCTTTTTTCGAAGAGCTTGCGTTGGGTTTGCAATTCCTTTTTTAGGGCTGAGCCTTTCGCGAGGTTTTTGAATTGCTTGGGATCATTTTTCATGTCGTAGAGTTCCTCGGAGCCGTCTCCGTACTTCATGTATGCCCAGTCCGAAGATCTCATGGAGGTGCCCTTACCCACGAAGGAAAGGGCGGAGCTCTTGACCGTGGTCTTGGGGTTTTCCAAGATGGGCAAAAGGCTCTTGCCTTGAACGCTCTCGGGGATGGGCAACCCGGTGAGTGCACAGGCGGTGGGGAACATGTCAACCAATTCGACGATGGATGAACTGACTCCCGGTTGCTGTCCCGGGGATCTCATGACAAGGGGAACGCGGGTTACTTCTTCCCTCAGGTTTCCTTTTTGCCAAAAGTGGTGTTCTCCGAGCAGATAGCCGTGGTCGCTGGTGAAGAATACGGCGGTATCCTTGTCCAAGCCGAGTTCCTTGAGGGTTTTGAGAATCCGCCCGACTTGCTCGTCCATAAAAGTAACGGTGGCCAAGTAGCCTGCCCACATCCTCTTTTGGTTGTCGGGGAACTTGTCGATTCCATATTTTTTGGAATTGGAATTCGAGATGCCCGCTTTGGGCATGTCGTCCCAATCGCCCCCGGGCACGAAGGGGAGCTTCATTTGCTTGAAGGGGTAGCGGGCGAAATACTGCTCGGGCGCAACGTTCGGATAGTGCGGTCGAACGAGGCCGGTTGCCAGAAAGAAGGGTTTGTCGTCTTTCTTGAAAGTTTTCAGAAGCTCGACTGATTTGGTTGCGGCTTTCCAATCCGGTTGGTCCGAACCGTTGCCAACGTAATCGACCGTAACGAACATCCGGTAAGGCATTTTGGTGGACTGGCGTCCCTTGAGCTCGGTGGTGAACTTGTTGAGGTTCAGGCAGGCGTAGTTTCCTGGCGTATGAGCCTCTTTGCCGGGCATGTTGTACTTGGCCGACCAACATGCGGGTACGTCATCACCATCGGTTCCGGCAATGATATCCCCAGGGACGCGCATGTGAAAGATCTTGCCCACCCGGGTACTTGAGTAACCATTTTTTTGGAAGTGTTCGCCCCAGGTAATTTCTTTTGCTCCCCGGTAGCGTCCGCGCATGAAGCTTGCCCGGGACGGACGGCAGACCGTGCCTTGGCAATAGGCGTTTTGGAAGAGCGTTCCCTCCTTGGCCAATTGATCGATATTGGGCGTCTGGGCAACCTCGTTTCCGTAGCAACCGAGGGCGTCCGCCTTGAGATCGTCGGAAACGATCAGCAATACATTTTTGACTTTTGCGTGAACCGACAGGCATAGGAGAGCTCCGATGAAAAGAATGGTTTTCCTGATCATGAATTGAGATGATTGAGGCTTTTCCGGATGCTTTGCAGGGGGGAGGGGGAGTGGTCCTGCTCGACATGACAGTGTTTGACCCCGGCCTTTTCGGCAGCCCGCATGATTGGCTTCATCGGTATCATTCCATCCCCGATCTCATCGAATGCATCAGGTTCCAGTTTCCCGTAATTCGGGCAAGCGGTCCCTTTTTTCAAGTCCTTGAGGTGGAGTTGCGAAATGCGGCGGCCAAGTTTTCGAATCATTGAAACCGGATCCACTCCGCCAACCTTTACCCAGAATACGTCGACCTCGAAAAACATGTCCTTGGAGAAAGTTTCGATGAATACGTCGTAGCCCGTCTTGCCCTTGTTCATGGGCTTGAATTCGAAGGCATGATTGTGGTAGGCCAAACGGATGCCCGCTTGCTTGGCTAGGGTGGCTCCCTTGTTTAGCAAAAGGGCTGTTTTTTTATACGCGGTCAAGTCGGCTCGGTCCACCTCGTGAAGGTAGGGAACCACAAGGTCCGTGAGCTTGTGGTTGCTCGCAATCTCGAGAATTTCCTCAAAGGGTTGAACACCCTTTTTGTCGGGGGCAAGGAGAGAGTTCCAGTCGAAATGGGAAGAGTTGACCTGCATGCCCCGGTCGCGGGATTGCGTGATCAGGTCGATGGCTTGGGGAGAGGGAAACCCGTAAGGTTCGACCTGCTTGTAGCCGATTTGAGCAACCTCCCGGATGGTTTGGCCCAGATTCTCCTTGATCGGGTTGCGCAGTGTGTAAAGTTGCAGTCCGACCTGATCGAGGTAAGGCAGGGCAGGTTTGCGTGCGAAGGCGGGGAGGCAGAGGGTTATCCCGCTTGCCTGGTAGATGAAGGATCGACGATTCATAGGTAGGTCGTATACCTCCAACGGCAAGAGCTTGGCAAGAGATCAATTGGATTCCTCGGAATCTTGTGGGGCGTGCGGTGGATCCTTTTGGGGGAACAAGGTGCTTTTGAACTTTCGAAACAAGGAAAGGAAGAACAGGCACATATGAAGGCAGGTGGGCAGCGCGGCTGATATGCCCATGATCAAGCCGAAGTAGATGTTCTTGGCATTTTCCCGTCCGGTCGGGTCCTGCAGGGCCTGAACGGCCCGGTTGGTGTAGGTGGTTCCTCTCTGCGCGAGTTCCTCGGGCGCGTTTTCCCACAGGCTGATGATCCAACCCCCGAAGGTGAAGACGAAGAGAACCCAAAGGGTGGCCAGAATGGCGATCACAAAGTCCAGCGAGAGATGAAATACGTATTCCGAGGTCTTTGTGGATGCGAGGGCCCGGCGAATGATCCAGATCGTGATGAAGAAGGAAAGGCTGTCGAAAAGGGCTCCGAAAATTCCCACGGGGATTTGCAGTTTGATATAGTGAGAGGCTTCGTGGGTCTGCATGTAGTAGGGGAAGGCCGTGTAGATGGCCCACCAGTAGCAGGCTATGTTCAGAACGATGAAGAAGAGGAAGAGGAGCGGAAAGAATACTTGGATTGCCCCTCTCTTTCGCTCATAGAGATCGAGAACCTGATGGAGGGCCTCCCGCCAGATTGCGATGACCCCATTCATTTCGAGTTTTGCCGGACTGATCGAATCTCAGAGAGACACGTGCCTTTGCTCTTCGACCGATTGCTCGCAAGCCTCGATGATTTTCATGCAAGTAATGGCATCTTCCAGGGTGGACAGGGGTGCTTCACCTTTTCCTATGACTTCCTCCAGAAAATGCAACCCCATGGAACGGATGGTGTAGGGATAGGCGGAATAGGTTTGGGAGTGCACGACGGCGGGGGTATTCTCAACCCAGTCCCGATAACTGTAGCGAGTTGCTCCCTTAGTCCCGATTACCTTGATCATGAAGGTCCACGGATCCCCCGCATGGTCGTCCGATGCGAAACTGGCACACAGGTGGGAAAGCGAGTTGTTTTGCATTTGCAGGGTGACCATGGCGAGGTTCTCCTGTGGGACGCTTCCGTCGTTGATTGTCGCTTTCATGCAGGATGCCATTTTGGGAGCTCCTGCAAGGTAGAGCGTACAGTACGCATGGTGGGTGAGGATTTGACGGATGACTCCAGGATACCTCCCTGCGACTTCTTCGGGGTGGTGGATGTTGTAGAGGACATAAATGGACACGATCTCACCGAGTTTCCCGCTTTCAATCAGGTCCTTGGCTCGCATGACGGAGGGTTCGTAAATGTAATTGTGTACGGGAGCGACCTGGACGCCTTTGCGTTCGGCCGCTTTCTTGATTTCCTCGATCTCGGCGATCGTGACTGCGGTGGGCTTTTCCACGAGGACGTGCTTGCCTGCTTCGATGGCCTGCATGGCATAGGAATGGTGGGTTTCCATGTTGGTGAGAATATAGACGACGTCGACCGCCTCGATCAATTCCTCGGCACTGTCGAAAACCTTGGTTGCGAAAAGCGTGGCTTTTTCCTCCGCTTTGGAACGGGTACGGTTCCAAATGCCCGTCAATTCCGCATTAGCCGAAGAGCTCACGCCTTCCCCGTGCAGGTACGCAATATCACCTGCTCCAATGAAACCTACTTTGATCATGCCTTGAGTTTATCTACTGAAAACGCCATTTTTTCAAGCGCAACCAAGGAAATGAGACTTTTGGCTTTTCAAGGAGCGTCAAGTAGGCATCTTTGTACCCATACCTTTTAACCCAATGGCATCTTTTTGGAAGAAAATCACACTGAGGAAAAAAATAGTCAGCTTCTTGCTGTGCTTGATCTTCTTGTTTTTCGTGATCTGGTTGGCCTTGCCCAATCTTGTGGAATGGGAACTGAAAAGTCAGTCCGAGGATTTTGGTTTCTCGGGTTTTGAGGTCGATGTCGAGCAGGTCGATCCTTGGCTTTCCCGTCTTACAGGCCTCCGCATGGAAAAAGAAGAAAGCTTGAGTCTAGGCATCGATCATGCCGATGTTTTCTACTCCCCCGGTTCTCTTGCCGAGGGCAAGATCGACGCAATCTCATTGACTGGTCTTTCCCTTGAGCTTTCGGGGGACAGTCCCTTGCTTTCGTCATCCGAGAGCAAGGAGACCGAAACCGAGTCCCTCGAGGCCACGCTTGCCCCATTTCTCGAGCAACCTTCTTTGACCCACCTCCGGGTAAGGGATTCCGTGCTGAGCCTGACTAAAAATGGAACCCGGTATCCGGTTGAATTCCTCTTGCAAGGAGATTTTTATCCTGAATTGATCCGGTTGGTATTCGATGGTTCCTTTCTTGGTTGCCTCTTTGAATCCCATTTCAACCTGGAGCAGAATGAGTCGGGTACTTTTGCCACGGCTCGAATGAAAATTCCGGATATGGCCAAGTTGCAACCTCCGTTGGAGAAGGTCTCGAGCGCAGAGGGGTTTGCTCCTGACGGTTTTTCCTTGCTCGGGGGAGAACTTAAGCTAAGCGCATCCGGCAAAGTGAAGGAAAACTCCCTGACCGATCTTTTTCTCGAGTTGAATGCCAGCGACTTGGCTTTGGATTTGTTTGGTCATGAGGCCAACGCTTCGAAAATCTTTTGTTTCCTTGCCCCCGAATCAATGGACATGACGAACTGGCAGGCCAAGGCATATGCAAATGCCGATATACGCGATTGGTGCAGGCTCTTTGGCGTCGAGCTTGGTCTGCGGGCCAAGGGAGAGCAATTTGAGTTGAGCGGGCGGCTGAACAAAGTCTGGACGCAGGGAGACCTCCCGAAGATTGAGGTTTCCAACCTTCGCTTTCCTTCTTTTGATTTTACTTTGCAGGAATTGATTGCCGGAGGGTCTACTTTGCCGGCATCCATGATCGGCCAAAAAAAAGAGTTTTTCTATGACAAGATCTCTTTCGAAGACGATCTCATATTCTTGAACGAGGGATCCGCCTCCATCCTTTTCCCTGAAGAGGGCACCCGGGTTTTGCTCACGATCCCTCCCAGTGACGCTACCTTTGAAGAAATTGGATTTGTCAACTTTTCCTACTCCGGTCTATTGGACTGGGAGGAATTTCCGAGGATTTCCTTCCCACAGGTCGTATCCGGCGAACGAATCATGTTTGGATTCGAATCGGCAGTCGAAAACCTTGCCTTTACTTTCAGGGTGGAAAGCCTGGAGCGCATCCTGATGGATGCACTGAGTTTCGATGCCAGCGGACTCACCTTCGATTTGAACCCCGCAAAAATGCTAATCGAACTTCCCGAGGATAGTCCGGAGACTCCCCGTATGGTTTTCAAGGGATCGACTTTGCGTATTCCTATCCAAGATATCGTCATTGAGGGAATCGAGGGTGTGGTTGCCATCGAGTCTTTCGAACCTTTGTCTACCAAGGGCACCCAGACGATCTCTTTCGACCGGATATCGGTCGGAGACTTGGAAATAGTGGATGGAAACTTTTCCTTCCGTGTGAATCCGGACGAAACAGTCGTGATCGAAATTGCAAGAGGCCGCATGTGGGGTGGAGAGGTCGGGTTGAGGAAAAGCGCTTTTCAGTTGTACCGGGACGGCTTCAGGATCAATACGAGAATCACAGGGGTGGATGGCCAGAAAGTTGCAGATTTGCTAGCCGTGCAGGATGTCCGTGTCGACGGTAATTTTTCCGGCGACATAACTTTTTCGAATGAGGAGGGGCAGTGGGACTTTTCGAACGGCCTCGTCATGTTGGATCCGTCTCCCGGAGCTTGGCTTAGTAGCAAATCCAATAGCGCGTTGCTGAAGGGATTGAAAAAAGGAACTTCCGAGTACGAAAGAATGAAGATGACCGAGGAGGCGATGAGGGATTTGAAATTGGAGTCCATGAGAATTCTTTTCAAGGCATTGGACGGCAAGCGCGAGATTGTCGTCTCGATCTTGGGGAAGTCGGATTCGGGAAGGAGGATCATTTCCCTGGATAACAACGTGAATTTTATCGCAGGCTTACCTGAAATCATCCGAGCTTATTTCGATTTGGGCAAACTGGGTATCGATCCAAGCAGTTTCGGGTTCGGGTTGACCGCTTTCGAAATCGACTAGGTTCCCACCTTCATTTCTTTTTCAATTATTTTCAATACTCGGTTGCATGCCGGAGGAAGTTCGGCTTATCTTCAGGGTATGAACTATTTTCTCAAGATCGTATTGCTTTGCGCATTTGCCTCCTTGGCCGGCTGTACCACCATCAAGACCGAACACCATATTACTCTCGATCATACCATTACGATCAAGATTGAGAAGGAAGTCGATGATTTCCTCGATGATCTTTACGAAGACGAAGAATAAACCGAACCAACGAACAACCTGATACCTAACGATTGATTTGTCATGAAAACCCAATTTTCACTCATCTTTTTGACCTCCCTGAGTTTTTTGCTCGTACCTTTTGTTCAAGCGGACTCAAGCTTTGCGAGCACCATGAAAGAGCGTCTGCCCGAAGTAATCAAAGCCAAGGGCGAAGGTACCGTTGGCGAGGGAGTCGATGGTCTTCTTCACCTTCGTGCTGACGATGCATCGGCTGAACTGGAGAAAATGGTCGCATCGGAAAACAAGGATCGAAAGGCTCTTTTTACCAGCCTTGCCAAAAAGACAAAAGGTTCAACCGCTGAGGCGGCTAAAATTTTTGCCAAGGCCATGATCGGCAAGGGCAAAAAGGGACATTGGTTCAGAAGTTCTAAGGGAACTTGGAAAAAGAAATAGCAAGTTCGAAAAGGGGGAGCCTTTGGCTTTTTCTTTGGTTGCTTACGCTTTGCTCGTGCCGTCAACCTGAGTATCCTCAAGCGGATGGTCATTCCCAACGGGGCTTTGCTGCCTTGGGAGGAGTTTCCCATAAAGCACTTCATGCTGAAAAGACTGATTTGGAGAGAAATAGGAAACTTCTCGAAATGGAGATGGAGTGGCTTGTCTTGAGACAAAAGCTCGTCCTTTCCGAAATTGATGCCAAATTAGCCAAGGAATCGGAAGTAAGTTTGGCTGTGAAAATGGCCCGGTTTGGAGAGATGGAGAAGATGCTGCCGGGGGAGGAAGGCTTCATCGAACAGAGTCAGCGCCGGGCTTGGGAAACGCGTTTGCGCGTACGAAGGGAAGAAACGGTCAAGGCTGAAGCCAAAGTCCGGCTCCTGATTCGCGATATGAATGACCTGTTGGACAAACTGGCTCACCGCGGATTCAAGCCTCCCGTTGGTCAGAATGAATTGCCCCGAAATTCTCCTGACTTCAGTGTTGAGCCCTAGCTTTTTCGTTGTCCTGAAATCAGGACTCGAACAGTATGGAGGGTGAATGGAAACAGTCATTGAACGAATCCTCAGTCATCCCTTGCTCACCATCGCATTGTTGTTGCTTTGCATTCTCATGCTCTATGCGGTGCT
>Ga0315321_10001234_pt1 | contig 19572 bp, 14 predicted proteins | sample M180m21515metaG_FD_203464 | JGI IMG/M metagenome (GOLD analysis project Ga0315321, IMG submission 203464) | Ammonia-oxidizing marine archaeal communities from Monterey Bay, California, United States - M1 80m 21515 | ecosystem: Environmental > Aquatic > Marine > Intertidal zone | place: USA...
TTTTAATACACCGGTAGCAGGGGTCATATTTTCAATGGAGGTCATCGTCATGGAATACACGATCGCTGGCTTCATACCGGTGATCCTGGCTTCGGTTGTAGCCGCAGTAATGACGCAGATTGTATTCGGGTCGCTGACCGCATTTAATGTACCAACGGTAGCAATGTCTTCCTTCGTAGATATCCCTATTCTGGTAATGGAAGGGGCATTTATCGGTGTCATCGCTGCCGCTTATGTTCGATGCATGCTCCTGTTCTACAAGATATCACCGGATCCCATGTGGCAACGTATTATGATCGCCGGGTTACTTACCGGGAGCGCTGCACTAGTCCTTCCCGAGGTACTTGGTATCGGTTACGACACGGTCAACCTGGCGCTGATAGGAGAACTATCGCTGGCCTTACTGCTGACCGCGTTCACGCTGAAGCTTGTACTTTCCTCTGCAGTTATTGCTCTTGGGGTGCCCGTGGGCTTTATTGGTCCAACCCTGTTTATTGGTGCGATGGCGGGCGGCATGTTCGCTTTTTTTGCCAGGCTCATTGATGCCGGCCTGTCAGAAGATGCACTGTACGTAATGCTTGGTATGGGCGCCATGATGGGAGCTGTACTTCAAGCGCCGCTGGCGGCATTGATGGCAGTTCTCGAACTCACCAATAGTCCAGGTATTATCCTGCCTGCCATGCTTGTCATCATTATCGCAAACATGACTGCCAGCCAGGTCTTCGGGGTTCGCTCACTGTTCGTCCTTCAAATGGAGATACTCGGAATTGAGTTTCGACAGAACCCACTATCGATGACGTTAAACAGAGCATCGGTTGCGAGTATTATGACCAGAAGCTTCAAATCGGTAGCGCCTGTGATTGATCTGGAAACTGCCCGCTTGCTGGTTGTACAGAAACCTTACTGGCTGCTGGTCAATGGAGAAGAAAGACCGGCTTTTATCTTAAGAACTGAAGACCTCGCCCAGTATCTCTCCCCCGAATCCGAGGAACAGATTGACCTGGCAGCCATCCCGGCGACTCGAAAAGATGTCACAGGCGTTTACCTGCAGGCAACGCTAAGTGAAGCACTTGATTCACTGAATCAATCCGGCGTGCAAGCTCTCTTTGTCAACCGCATCAGCGCGCCACTTCTGGATTCTCCAGTCGGTATCCTGACCCGGGAAGACATAGAAAGCTTCTATCAATCGTAAGTTGGCTTTGGTATTTCATTTGAATCAACTCACAAGTAATGCTTGAATGCCCGCGGCACAATCCTGGAGCAAGTCATGACAAGATCGCAGCGTTTCTTTGAGGACGCTAAAAAATATATTCCTGGCGGGGTGAACTCTCCCGTTCGGGCTTTTGCTCGCGTTGGCGGGCAACCCGTCTTTTTCGAAAGTGGTAGCGGCGCGTACCTGACTGACGAAGACGGTAAAAGATATATTGACTACATCGGCTCCTGGGGTCCGATGATCGTTGGTCATGCCCACCCCAAGGTGCTCAAATCAGTTCAGGAAGCAATCGGTCATGGGCTCAGCTTTGGCGCGCCCACTGCGATAGAAACCGAGGTCGCCAGAAAACTCACTTCGCTGGTTCCTTCCATGGATATGGTTCGAATGGTCAATTCAGGCACCGAGGCAACTATGTCTGCCATCAGGGTTGCCCGCGGATATACCGGCAGAGACACCATCATTAAATTCGAAGGCTGCTACCACGGGCATTCAGATGCCTTACTGGTCAAAGCTGGATCAGGGGCGCTGACTCTGGGCGAGCCAGACTCACTCGGCGTTCCGGAAAGTTTTGCACGTCACACTCTCACTCTGGAATTTAATAACCTTGAACAGATCGAAAAGGTCTTCCGAGAGAAAGGAAGCGAAATCGCGGCCGTAATTGTAGAGCCTATTGCTGGAAACATGGGTTGTGTACCGCCGGTATCCGGCTTCCTCCAGGGTCTTCGAGACACATGTGACAGTCACGGCTCACTACTTATTTTTGATGAAGTCATGACGGGCTTCCGGGTTGCAAAGGGTGGCGCGCAATCTGTTTACGACGTTGACCCAGATCTCACTACGCTCGGAAAGATCATCGGCGGGGGTATGCCCGTAGGCGCATTCGGGGGCAAGCGCGAAGTAATGGAAGTCGTCGCGCCTCTTGGCGGCGTTTATCAGGCGGGAACCCTATCCGGCAACCCGATCGCGATGCAGGCAGGTTTAACGACACTTGAGCTTATTGACGAACCTGGATTTTATGAGCTTCTGGAGCAGCAATCCGGCAAACTCGTCGACGGTCTTCAGTTGCTCGCCGATAAAGCTGGCATCCCTTTTACGACCAATCGGGTCGGCAGTATGTTCGGTTTTTTCTTTACTGACGCGACGCCTGTGACAGGTTTCTCCCAGGTTATGAACGCTGACAGCAAAATGTTTAATCTCTTTTTTCACGCGATGTTGCGCCAGGGTATTAACCTCGCGCCATCCCCATTTGAGTCCGGATTTGTTTCAGCAGCGCACGGAGACAAAGAAATCAAAGACACACTGGACGCAGCGCAAATTGCATTCACGGAACTAGATACATGAAACAGTACGATATCTATGGAATTGGAAATGCTCTGGTCGACACAGAGTATAAAGCGGACGACGCCTTTCTTGATCATGCCAAACTCACCAAAGGCATCATGACCCTGATAGAAGAAGACGACAGGAAAAAATTAATTCGGCTTCTCGAACATGATTATAAGTCTCTTGCCGTCAAACAGGCTGGCGGCGGGTCGGCCGCAAACACCATGGCCATCGTTTCCCAGCTTGGCAGCGCAGCTTTCTATAGCTGCAAAGTCGCTGCCGATCCCGCTGGGGATTTTTTCGTCAAGGATCTCAGCGATGCAGGCGTTGACACCAATCTTAGCGATGACCGTGAACAGGGCGCCACCGGTCAGTGCATCTCCATTATCACCCCGGACGCAGAACGAACAATGACCACCTGCCTCGGTATTACGAACTTCCTGTCTCCCCATGAACTGAACCGGGATGCGCTTCAGAACTCATCGTACCTGTACATCGAAGGTTACCTGGTCAGTTCCCCGACAGGATTCCAGGCGGCACTTGAGGCACAAGAGATAGCTCGCAACTCAGGTGTCCTGATTTCCCTCACCCTTTCGGACCCGGCGATGATCGAAAACTTCAGGACAAACTACGATCAACTGTTAAGTAACGGTGTTGACCTACTATTTTGCAATCACGAAGAAGCCCGATTATTAACTGGTGCAGGATCAGTCGAAGACTGTGCCGCAGCGTTGAAAAAAATATGTAAAACGTTCGTCATCACCTGCAGCAAAAACGGCTCGGTAGCATTTGATGGCCAGGATCTTACCAGGGCGGCCGGTGTCCCAACGAAGGCTGTCGATACAACGGGTGCTGGTGATATTTTTGCCGGCACATTTCTGCATTGCCTCTGTCAAGGCCTCGGGTTTAGTGAAGCCAATGAGCTAGCGAACAAATTCGCTTCGAAACTGGTTTCATGCTTCGGCGCACGACTTACCCAGCAAGAGGTCGATACCCTAATCAAATAGACCTATCTGCTTGTCCATGAGCACGGCCAGAGAGTTACCCTGAAGACCAAGAATCGCGTCAGCGATCGGCGCCAGTTGTCGGTCCATATAGAAATCATAGTCGATCGCTGAATTAACATAGGGCAAAGGTTCAGGGCCATTCAGAGTCATCTGGTATTCAATCCAGCCGCCATGCTCGTAGGTCGGCTTTAGACCCCGTCTGAGCCGCTCTGTATCTGCAAGCCGCGCCGCCCTGACATGCGGCGGAACGTTCTTTGTGTAATCGTTGAGCTTTCGCCGAAGCCTCCTTCGAAGTGATAGCTTCTCGTCCAACTTACCTTCCAATAGTCGTTCAGCGGTCTCCCTGATGTAAGTTAGATGGGGCTCGTCTGTAAATACTCGACGATATAGCTCTATTTGAAACTCTCGCGCCAGCGGTGACCAATCACTTCGAACACTTTCAAGTCCCTTAAAGATAAGCTGCGATTTTCCACCGCTGCCCCTCACCATACCCGCGTACCGTTTCTTGCTTCCCCTTTCGGAACCCCTGATCGTCGGCATAAAAAACTTTTCAAAATGAGTCTCGAACTCGACCTCCAGATAACAGGGAATGTCGTACCTGGTCTTTAGTTCACTGGTCCACCAATCGTTGAGATAATCTGCCAGCCGCGAGCCTGCGGTTTCCACCTCACCTTCGACCTGATCCAGTAAAACGAATACTGAATCAGTATCGCCATAGATAACCGTGTAACCCTGGTCTTCAATCAAATCCCTCGTTTTCTGGAGGATCTCGTGTCCACGCATAGTAATAGAACTCGCCAACCTTGAATCAAAGAACCGACAACCCGGTGTACCTAAAACGCCATAGAACGAGTTCATGATGATCTTAATCGCCTGAGAACCCGCGGCATCACTGTTCTTTTTTGCCTCGTCACGAGCCTGCCACAACTCTTCAATAATGCCCGGAAGAATGTGATGGTTCTTTGAAAAGCTCGCCTCAAGAAACCCCGGGATGCGATCTCCGCCTGCCTTGATCATGGCAAGCGGGTCGACATGAAATGTGCGAATGATACTGGGATACAGGCTCTTGAAGTCGAGCACGATGACGTCGCGATACAAACCGGGCAAAGAATCAAGCACATGACCGCCAGGGCTATGCACGATGGTTTCCTGATCGACTACAGGCGCGACAAACCCCGCTCGGTGCAGTTTAGGTAGGTAAAGAAAATCAAAAGCGGCAACCGACCCGCCCTGCCGGTCCATTTCCAATCCAGTCAGGCACGACCGCCTTATTGCGAAATCGATAAGACCCGTGTGCTTGAAAATATCCAAAACAAGTGTGCAGTCCTCAAGGTTATATCTGGCTAGGCTCTCCTGATCAGTGCTATGCATGTCTTCAATTTCAACAGCACGCGAATCTACATCGTGTACTAGTTTTCCCCTTCCGAGCAGTTCCCGGGAAACATTCTCAAGAGAGAAACTTTCGAAGCTGTAAGTCGCGGTTCGAAGAAGTTCTATCCCGTCGAGGACCACTCTGCCGGGAACCACTGCGTAAACCCTCTGTTGGCCTCGATCCAGAAAGCGCCAGCTGACCGTAGACCTGCCACGACCAATATTGAATTCCAAACCCAGGGTGTCTGCCCGATCCTGGAGAAACTTAAGGTCAAAAGCAACGACGCTCCAGCCAATAATTACGTCGGGATCCAGCTCTGCAAACCAGGCCATAAACCTTCGAAGTAATGAGCTTTCGTCATCAATGAATTCGAGATAAGGAAGTGACGATGGTCGCGTCTTGCCCAGCATGAAAACTTTCCTAACGTCGTCGCTATCAACAGCAATACTAAGAATGTTGCCATTGGAAATTGACGTTTCAATATCCAGAGAAACTACCGATAGCCTGGGCTCGTACGAAGCCTTCCGAATCTTTGGGTTTTCAGCCGTCAGGTAACCTTCTGCAAAATTGAAATCTCCTGAGACTTCCAGTGTTCCCTGCACGAAGCGCTCCATCAGATATCTATCCGTAGGCCGAATATCTGCTTCATAGGTGGGGATATGGTGATTTTGTAAAAGTGCTCTTGCCAGCCCCAAATCACGCTGGTTTCTGAAATAGCAGGCAATCGCAGGCTCATTTGTCTCGCTGAAACAGCAAAGCTCCACCCGCGCGCTTCGCCACTTGAGTTGGGCTGCCAGAACTGGCTCGGCTCTGGGAATACTGGATGCAGGGATAAAAAACACCGATTCCTGATCAGGAAACTCAATTCTTACGGAACCGTGGTTAGTTGCTAACCAGTAAACGAGCGATTGCCCATTAACGGAGTCGCACCATTGCCTGGTAAGGATCAACCCCTGAAGTGTTGTGCTCTCACTTTTCAAGTTCAGCTCGAAAATAGCGGTCGCGACCCCCACCCAGCTGGTTGATGACCGTGTCAAAAGTGCGCTCAAGGTTATCAACCTTAAGCGCTTCTGCAGCCGAACCTTTTGCAATCACCTTGCCACTCGACATCAGTACAATTTCATCCGCCAGTTCAGCCGCAAGGTTAATATCATGCATCACAACCAGCTGACCCAGCCCCTGCGATGAGAATTTCTTTAAAATTGAAACAATCTTCGACTGGTACCGCAGGTCAAGAGCCGTCATAGGCTCATCTAGCAGGAGAAAAGCCTCAGAGCCACGACCCCACACCTGCGCAAATACACGGCAAAGCTGAACCAGCTGCTGCTCACCCCCAGACATAGTGAGGTAGGATTGATCGGCGGCTACACCGAACATACCGAGCAGTTCCTGTGTCACTTCATCGAAGCCTTCGCTTACGCCAAATGGCATCCTGCCCATTGCGATGACTTCTCGGGCTGTAAATGGAAATTCCAGCGAGCTCCTTTGCGTCAAGACACCCAACATTCTGGCCCGCGCCTTTAGAGAGATCTTTGCCGGATCACAACCGGCAATCATAACTTCTCCATCCGAGGCCTTCAGATAGCCACTCAAAATCTTCATGAGGGTTGATTTACCAGCACCATTCGGGCCAAGCAGTACAGTAGTCTTGCCCCCCTGAACCTCAAGGTCCATATCATGGAGGATATGCCGGCCTTTTATAGCGAACGAGATGTTGCGTGCAGAGAGATTCAAATCACTAACCTTCCCTTTTGCTCAACCACAATCAGATAGATAAAGAATGGACCGCCAACCAGCGCCGTCAAAATACCCACGGGAAGCTCAGTGGGTGCAAGAATAGTTCTGCTTATCACATCAGCCACTAGCAGTAGCATGCCTCCCAATAGAGCAGAGGCAGGAACCACGGTCCTGTGATTAGAGCCGAGCGTCATTCTGATCAGATGTGGCACGACCAAACCGAGAAACGCGATGACGCCCGTTAGCGCAACTCCAATACCTACCGCGATTGCACACAAAGATACTATGCGGACCCTAAGCTTTTGATGCGATACACCAAGATGCTCTGCTTCCTCGTCGCCCAGGGTAATCACATTCAGGTTTCTAGATTCTAGAAAGATCAGGAACACTACGACCGGAATGGCGAGTGCTAGCAGCACCGAAACCCAGTTCGCTCCGTTCAGGCTGCCCAGCGCCCAGAATGAGATAGAGCGAAGCTGCATGTCCGTCGAGAGGTACGACAGCATGCCTACCCCGGACAGCGCTATCGCATTGATCGCGATGCCAGCCAATAAAATTGTCGATAGCCCTCCACCGCGGCCTCCCACTACGAGGACTATCCAGGTGGTAAAAAGCCCGCCGACAAAAGCGCTACCGGTCATGCCTATCAGAGACAGTCCCTGGCTACCGTCCAGGACGACATAAATAGCAGCAAACAATGCCGCACCCGCAGATACCCCGATTAACGCTGGATCAGCCAGCGGATTACGGAACATCCCTTGAATTGCCGCACCAGATGCCGACACACCGGCTCCGACAAGCAGCGCCAGGAGCGTCCTGGGCAGTCGGATATCAAGCACGATCGTGCTCAGCCCTGGGTCGTCATTGTGGCTAAGCAGCCGCAATAGGTCTCTGAAACTAACATCGGCGCTGCCGAACAGGAGAGATGCGACGGCGAGAACACACGCCACCAACACAAGAGCTGCTATTTTCATACGATGACCGGGAGATTTCTCCACAACCGAAACCCCTTGTTCGATTTCCTAACCTTATACGCCAACACTTCAACGCCACTATCCAGTGCTTCTCGAAGCAGCTTACCGTATTCACGGTCAATATGGTCAGCAGGCCTGACTTCCTGTATGCCCGTATGCTGCACACAAAAAAATAAAACCGATCTGGCATCCGACTGCGACATTTTCATAAGTTCCCTTAAATGCTTGGCACCTCTTTCACTCACCGCATCCGGAAAATAGCCAATACCACTTGAAGGTGGATCCTCAAGCAATGTCACGCTCTTAACTTCGACATAACAGTCCTGCCTTTTTTTGTCCTGCAGCAGCAGGTCGATTCGGCTGTTCTCACCTCCATATTTCACCTCAGGCCGGATCGTTTTGTACCCCGCCAGTGACTCAACCAGTTCATCGCGAATCGCGTTTTGGACCAGTTGGTTGGCTTTCCCCGCATTGACGCCGATGTGATGACCACGCGATGTCGTCAGGTACTCCCAGGTATATCGGTACTTTCTTTTTGGGTTATCCGAGTCTGACAGCCAGATTTCTGCATTTTCTTCAACACAGTTCTTCATTGAACCGGTATTAGGGCAATGCACGGTTATTACTTCACCATTATCTAGCCTTACGTCTGCCAGGAAACGTTTATATCTTTTGATCAATCGAGCACGAACCAAGCCCTTCATCCCAACATTTTCCCAATCCGATAAACAGCCTCTTTCAGCTGCGATAAGTCTCTTGCATAGCTAATTCGAATCGTTCTGTTGGCGTTGTGAAAACCAAAGTCAGTTCCCGGCGTCACAGCAACGAAATGGTTTTCGAGTAGACGGTGACAGAATTCCTCACTGTCTGGCTCCTTGTCCGGTAAACCCGCATAAACATAAAATGCCCCTGCCGGCGTTAGCGGAATCTCGAATCCGAGTTCCTTTAGCGCTGGCACAAGATAGTTTCTGCGAACTGCAAACTCTGCCTTTTGCGTCTCCATTGTCTCAATCGACTCTGGATCGAAGGCCGATAGCGCAGCTTCCTGCGCGATAGACGAGGGACATATAAAGAGGTTCTGGGCGAGCTTTTCAAGATCCGCAGCGATTCCCTCGGGCACAACCACCCAGCCAAGACGCCACCCGGTCATCCCGAAATATTTTGAAAAACTGTTAATAATAATCGCTTCGGGCACCTGTACCAGCGCAGACCAAGCGGCGTGGTTTTCGTAGACCAACCCCTGATAGATTTCATCCACGATCATAATGCCATCCTTTTGCCGCACGACTTCAGCCAGCTCCCTGATGTCCTTTTGGCTCAAGATTGAGCCTGTAGGGTTAGCGGGGGATGCAACCAGAATCCCTCGAGTGGTTCCGGTCCAATATTCCTCAACCAATGAAGGCGTTAGCTGATAATTATGACTAGCATCAACGGGCACCAACAATCCCTCAGCATTGAAGCTAGATAGAAAATGACGGTTACAGGGATAGCCTGGATCAGGCATCAACAGGTTTTCACCCGGATCCAGCAACAAAGCACTCAACATCAGCAAACCGCCCGAGGAACCTGCAGTAACAAAGATCCGCTCGGTCTTCACTTCAATGCCGAGGCTATGCTTATAGAAGCCTGAAATCGCTTGCCTGAGTTCAGGAGTACCCCTGGCATCCGTATACCTTGTTTTACCCTGTGAAATAGCCCGCACACCGGCCGCCAGGATCGGGGCCGGCGTATCAAAGTCCGGTTCCCCTACCTCGAGGTGAATCACATCGTGGCCAAGTGACGCGAGCTCATTGGCACGAGCGAGCAATTCCATCACCCGAAATGGATCTATTTTGCTAAGCCTTTTTGCTACTTTCAAAACCCTATCCAGAGGACATCAAGCAACGGATATTACCCTAAAAAAACAAGGGTTAGGGTCGCCGGAAATAGGCTTGGCGAATGGATTTCTATCTGGTAAGGTTCGCCGCTCGTTTTAGAACCCACTTTGTTGATACGGACAGATCAATGGCAGCGAAGCGTAAAGCAACCGCAAAGGCGAAACCAAAAAACAAGGCAAAGGCAAAAGCCCAGGCAAAAATTAAGTCTAAGGCCAAAAAAGCACCTGCCAAAAAAGCAGCTGTAAAAAAGAAGGCCAGCGTAAAAACTAAAGTCAAGCCAACAGCAAAAGCCAAATCCAAGGCGAAGGCGAAGGCGAAGGCAAAAGCCAAACCGACGGCAAAAGCCAAACCGAAAGCAAAAGCCAAGCCGAAAGCAAAGGCCAAACCGACGGCAAAAGCCAAACCAAAGGCAAAAGCCAAGCCGAAACTCAAAGCCAAAGCGACGGCAAAAGCCAAACCAAAGGCAAAGGCAAAGGCAAAGGCAAAGGCAAAGGCTAAAGCAACAACCAAGTCCACGACAAAACCCAGGGTCAAGGCAAAAGTTGCAACCAAGGCCAAGGCAGTAACAAAAAAAGCAGCGGTAAAGAAATCACCAGCTGAGACAAAGCCAAAAGCCACTAAGAAAACTTCAACCAGCATTAAAAAGGTCAAGAAGCAGTTGAGCTCTAAAGCAAAAACAGCAGGGAAACCCGCAGCGAAAGCAAAAGTCGCAATAAAGAAAGCTGCAGCCCCAAAAAAAGCAGTAGAAGTAAAGCAGAAAGCACCACGGCCACCACCTAGCGCAGCAAGGCCAAGGACTGTTCCTAATGAACCTACCGTTACTCCTTATAAAACAAGAATCAATGAGGAGTATATGAACGCAGAGCAGAGAGCTCATTTCAGCGATATCCTACAGGGCTGGAAATACCAGCTGATGGAAGAAGTAGACAGAACTGTCAGCCATATGAAAGACGAGGCAGCTAACCATCCTGATCCAGCCGACAGAGCCAGTCAGGAAGAAGAATTCAGTCTCGAACTGAAAACCCGCGACCGCGAACGAAAACTGATTCGAAAAATCGACAAAACTCTCGAGTTGATCGATCAGGATGATTACGGTTACTGCGAGTCCTGCGGTATTGAAATAGGTGTGCAACGGCTGGAAGCTCGCCCGACCGCAACCCAGTGCATTGACTGTAAAACGCTCGATGAAATCAAGGAGCGTCAAACCCACGGGTAAAATGGTGATCACCCTATGATGCCAAACATACCTCTGTAAAATGGATTACGTCGGTAGATTCGCTCCCTCTCCGACCGGCCCGTTACACTATGGATCGTTGGTTGCTGCCGTGGCGAGCTTCCTTGATGCCAGGCACGCAGGTGGTAAATGGCTACTCCGGATTGAGGACCTTGACCCACCTCGCGAATCCATAGACGCACCCCAAGAAATCATCAGACAGCTACTCGCCCTTGGTCTGCACTGGGACCTTGAGGTCCTCTGCCAAAGCAGCAGGCTGAGTTCCTATGACGCCGCCCTTAAATCTATTCAACCATTTACCTTTCCATGCGCCTGTTCCCGAAAAGTAGTTCCTGATGTTTATCCAGGCACCTGCCGTCTCAGGAAACATCTGACGCAGGACAGACCAACCGCAGTTCGACTCCAGGTACCCAGACGCAGCGTATCAATCAATGACCGCTGCCTTGGTTTGCAGACCTGGGATCTCGAAAAGGAGGTTGGAGACTTCGTCATCAAGCGTAAGGATGGACTTCACGCGTACCAGCTCGCCGTTGTCGTTGATGACATCCACTATTCCGTCAGCCATATTGTTCGCGGAAATGACCTCCTTGATTCGACACCACGCCAACTCGCGCTTTACGAACATTTTAAGGTTCCACCACCCGAGTATCTGCACATCCCAGTATTGGTGGACGAGTCGGGAAACAAACTAAGTAAGCAGGCTCATGCAAAACCAGTAGATACCCGTGATGCATTAACCACTATCCGTAGCGCGCTATCAGACCTGGGCCAGAATACACACGAATACTCTTCAAACATCAAAGAACTGCTTGAGAAGGCCGCCTCCTCCTGGAATCCCGCTTCTATTCCAAATGTTCATGACATCTGCGCGCCAAACGCCTATCTTAGTAGCTAATCGTGTTCATGGAGGTCTTGCAAGCATGATAGGTTCCGTTTCTGACACGCGGTATTGGATATTTGTTCAAGTATGATGAGCCAGACCATCCTGATTGTAGACGACGACACTGTCTCTCGCGCATCGTTAAAAACCTTCCTCGAGAATCATAACTACAAAGTTTGCGAAGCCAAATCAGTCAAAGAGGCTATCAAGCATGATTTAACGACCTTCAATGCTATTGTCTCGGATGGTAGGACTAACACCGCTATCATCAAGCTTGCTCCCGGCATACCGGTCATCGTTACCTCATCCCAGGCCAGTCTTCGCTCGGCTGTTGAGATTATGAAACGCGGCGCGGCCGACTACCTCCCCAAACCTTATAACTTGGATGAATTGAAGAAGATCCTCGAGTCTCTCATCACCCAACCAAGCATTGATGCCATTAAGATCTTGGGTAAGTGCGGCTCAATTCGCTCACTCTCAGGCCAACTGGATAAAGTTGCTCCAACGGATACAAACGTTCTGATAGAGGGCGAATCCGGAACAGGCAAGGAAATGGTCGCCAGAAAAATCCACCAGTTAAGCAACCGAACGGATCGCCAGATGATATCGCTCAACTGCGCAGCTATACCTGACTCACTTATCGAATCCGAGTTATTCGGCCACAAGAAAGGCGCTTTCTCTGGGGCAACGGTTGATCGGGCTGGTCTCATCGAGGCAGCTGACGGCACTACCCTGTTCCTTGAGGAGGTTGCTGAATTACCTTTGAGTGCGCAAGCGCGGCTACTTCAGGTTCTAAGAGATGGAGAAGTGAACGGCGTGGGCTCCATAGCAGCTCAAAAAGTTTCAATGCGACTGGTCTCGTCAACCCACAGAAACCTGCAAGCCCTGGTGAACGAAGGCGGTTTTCGAGAAGACCTTTACTACCATTTAAATGTTGTGAAGTTATCTTTACCGCCCCTTCGCGAGCGAGGTGGCGACATTGCAATGCTTGCTGAGCACTTTCTTGCAATCAATGCAGAGAGGCACGGAAAACCCGGGTTGAAATTCACCGATGCAGCATCGAAATGCATCCACTGCTATAGCTGGCCTGGCAACATACGCGAGTTGGAGAATGCTGTTCAACGTGCAGTGATTCTTTGTGATGGAAAAACAATCGCTCCAGACCTCCTTGCAATAGAACCGGCACAAAAGCAAAAATTCCCGTCTTATGAGACCGATAAACAGAATGTTTCGCTTAAAGACTACTTTGTGAGTTTCGTCCTTGATAATCAGGACCAAATGACTGAAACCGAGCTCTCACAGAAATTAGGCATCTCCCGCAAGGCCCTTTGGCAGAAGCGACAAAAGCTCGGCATTCCTCGCGAAAAAAGCCGCTCACGTTAGTGTTACCATTTTACCCATCAACGTGGCTTTGAGTAACACTCTACTCTGCGATAAGGGCGCGAATTTTCATAACTTGTTGATTTTTATCAAGTTGTTCATTTTTCCACAAATCTGGGATAGTAGTAACTGCCGGTCAACATTGAACAAATAGAAAGATGCTGGCAAATGACCCTTACGTTCGGGTGTTAAGTTAAAAAATAATAAGAAACATAATAATAATAAGAAACATAATAATAAGAATGTTCTGGCTCGCTAAATGGGAAAAGTTCGCTTTTCCCATTTTCTTTCCCCCCTCACAAAAACGTTACCGTAAGAATCAGTTCGCTCTGTTAAACTATCGGTGATTCCACATACGTACCCCTTTAAACCGGTTTTTACGACTCGTATTTTCAACTTTACTCCCAACAGTAAGCTGGGACTTCCAGGTCAACTCCTGCCAAATGACTGATTTACAGTATCAAAGATGAATGCTTTAAGTTCTATTGAAGAAAGTGCCATCAGTATCAATGCCAGCAAGGTCATCAGTCGCCTGCAGGACCATGGTTTCCAGGCATATCTCGTCGGCGGGTGTATTCGTGATCTGTTGCTGCGCAAAACCCCAAAAGATTTTGACATCGCAACAGATGCTCACCCGGAAGAGGTCCGTGAGTTGTTTCGTAACTCTCGCATCATTGGGAAACGATTTCGGATTGTTCATGTCCGGTTTGGACGCGAAATAATCGAAGTTACAACCTTTCGCGGACCTCACGCGGATGAGTACGATGAGAATCACTCTGACTCCGGTATGACCCTGAACGACAATGTCTATGGCACCTTCGAAGAGGATGTGTTTCGGCGAGACTTCACGATGAATGCCATCTATTACGAGCCCCAGGGAAAGGAAATCATCGATCTTGCGAACGGTACTGCCGATATTGAAAGCCAGATTATCAGGACAATCGGTGACCCAACAGGCCGACTAAGGGAAGACCCGGTCAGGATGCTTCGTGCCATCAGGTTTCAGGCGAAACTGGAATTCGGTTTGGAACCCGACCTCCAGAGCTCAATAAGATCACTGGGCTACCTTATACAGGATGTGCCCCCGGCCAGGTTATTCGAGGAAGTACTCAAGCTTTTCCTGTCTGGTTATGGCACTGCTGCTTTCGATGCCATGCTGGAGAATGATATCTATGGGTGGTTGTTCCCGGATTCCAAGCGGTCGATGGAGAACAATGCGACTGAAGAACTCGTACGGCTGGCACTAACCAGTACAGACCAAAGAATTGCGAAAAAAATGCCGGTCACACCAGCTTTTATATATGCAGCAATACTCTGGTATCCATTTGTTGACGAAAAACAGCGGCTAGAACAGGAGGGTGAGATCACATACGCTGCTGCACATGAAGCGGCTAACAATGTGATATCGAAACAGCAGCTTTTCACCTCTATCCCGAAACGGTTCTCCGGTCCGATGAGAGACATCTGGTTCCTTCAGTCGCGACTACCTTCCCGGTTTGGCCAGAAACCCGACAGAACGATGGAGCATAAGCGCTTCAGGGCTGCTTATGATTTTCTTCTACTGCGAGAACAGGCTGGCGAGAAAACAGAACAACTAGGAGAGTGGTGGACGGAATACCAGGAAGCCACCGAAGAACGGAAGCTTGCCATGAAACAAGCAACCAGCAATGGTCGCCCGCGTAAGCGTAAGCGAAAACCACGCCGAAAACCCAGTAACAGCGATCACGCCTCCTCGCATTAACAGCGGAATCCAGAATACCCGATACAACTACTGCCTGATCCCGGTTTTAAGCCGAGCCACATTGTGGCACCCTGTCTATCCCATCACTTATGGTTTGAAGGAGCCGATATGTCGGAACACAAGGTTTATCCAGTACCCAAAGAATTCGAGAACCATACGCATATTCGCAACGATCAATACCTTGCGATGTATGATGCCTCGGTTAATCGATCTGATGAGTTCTGGTCCCAGAAAGCTGATGAGTTCATCACCTGGTTTAAACCCTGGAACAAGCTGACCGAATCTGACTTCGATCAAGGCGAGGCTAAATGGTTCTTAGGCGCGGAGCTAAACGCAAGCTACAACTGCATCGACCGACATCTAGAACTGAAGGCTGACCATACGGCCATCATCTGGGAAGGCGATGACCCTGGTGATGACCTCCGTGTTACTTATCGCGAACTGCACGAACACGTCTGTCGACTTTCCAACGTGTTGCTGGACCGCGGCGTTACCAAGGGCGATCGAGTCTGCATCTATATGCCAATGATCCCTGAAGCCGCGTACGCGATGTTGGCCTGCGCGCGGATAGGCGCAGTACACTCGGTTGTATTTGGCGGTTTCTCTCCGCAAGCATTACAGGACCGAATCCTGGATTCCGATTGCAGGACTGTGATCACTGCTGATGAAGGCGTGCGTGGTGGCAGACCGATCCCCCTCAAGGAAAATACCGACAAGGCCCTCGAGGACTGTCCCGACGTTTCTACTGTCCTGGTCGTTAAACGAACAGGCGGGAAAGTAAACTGGTTCGATGAACGTGATGTCTGGTACGAGGAGGCAACGAGCCAGGTCTCACCAGAGTGCGAAGCTATTCCCATGGGTAGCGAAGACCCTTTATTCATCCTTTACACTTCCGGTTCAACGGGAAAACCAAAAGGTGTCCTTCACACAACCGGCGGATACCTGTTACAGGCCGCAATGACCCATAAGTATGTATTCGACTATCATGAAGGTGATGTCTACTGGTGCACCGCTGACGTTGGCTGGGTGACGGGACATTCTTACATTGTGTACGGCCCTCTCGCTAACGGCGCCATTACGCTGATGTTCGAAGGTGTTCCAACCTACCCTGACTCTTCGAGATGCTGGCAAGTCGTCGACAAGCACAAGGTCAATATTTTCTACACCGCTCCGACAGCCCTGCGTGCGCTCATGAGCCAGGGAGATGGTTTCGTAAAATCAACCTCTCGCCAGAGTCTTCGATTATTAGGCAGTGTCGGTGAGCCCATCAATCCGGAAGCATGGGAATGGTATTACCATGTCGTGGGTGACGCACGATGTCCGATCGTGGATACATGGTGGCAAACTGAAACTGGCGGCATCATGATCACCCCCCTGCCCGGGGCAACTGATTTAAAACCCGGCTCAGCTACCAGGCCTTTTTTTGGCGTCAAGCCCATCCTGCTGGATGAAAACGGTAAAGAGCTGGAAGGCGCGACTTCAGGTAACCTGGCGATAAGCGGTTCATGGCCAGGTCAAATCAGAACCATTTTTGGAGATCACCAGAGGTGTATAGACACTTACTACTCAACCTATCCAGGTTATTACTTCACCGGTGATGGCGCCCGACGGGATGAAGATGGTTATTTCTGGATCACTGGCAGGGTTGACGATGTATTGAATATATCTGGACATCGCCTGGGTACCGCGGAGATCGAAAGCGCACTGGTGGAACACAGCCTTGTTGCTGAAGCCGCTGTTGTCGGTTATCCCCACGACATTAAAGGCCAGGGCATCTACGCGTTCGTCACCTTGATGCAGGGAACCGAAGGCACTGATGCGCTTTTGAGTGAACTGAACAACCTTGTTAGAACAGAGATTGGCGCAATCGCAAAGCCCGATATCCTGCAATGGGCCCCTGGCTTACCGAAGACCCGGTCCGGCAAGATCATGCGACGTATTCTCCGTAAGATTGCAGAAAACGAACTGGACAACCTGGGAGATACCAGCACGCTGGCCGACCCTTCAGTCGTGGATGACCTCATCAGTAACAGTCCAGTGACCCCATAAAGAGGCGTTTTCTAAAAGCAAGGGATACGGAAGACACAAACAAAAACGCCGTCAAAAGACGGCGTTTTGTGACACTAGAAGCTAGCGATCAGCTGGCGCTGTCACCGCTGTTGTCTACCGCAACATTGCCATTTGGCCCATCTGCGTCGTCATCTGCTTCCTCTTCCGCTTCTTCCTCAATCAGCTCTTTCATCGAAAGTTTGATTCGACCACGGTCGACGTCAAGAACCAGCACCTTAACTTCCTGTCCTTCGGACAGGTAGTCAGTAACTTTTTCTACACGCTCTTTCGCGATCTGAGAGATATGAACCAGACCATCCTTGCCCGGTAAAATGTTAACGAAAGCACCAAAGTCTGCAATCTTAACAACCTTTCCGTTGTAGATCTGACCAACTTCAGCTTCTTTGGTAATCGCCTCAATCATGGCAACTGCAGCATCCCGGGAATCGGCATCTTCACCAAAGATAGTGATTGAGCCATCGTCTTCGATATCCACCGAGGCACCGGTTTCTTCTGTAATGCCACGAATAGTCGAACCACCTTTACCAATAACATCCCGAACCTTGTCTGCTTCAACCTTAATGGTCACCATAGCAGGTGCGTTTTCGGAAACACCTTCACGGGACTGGCCAATTACCTTGTTCATTTCGCCCAGAATATGCAGCCTGGCATCTCTGGCCTGGCCGAGCGCAGTCTCCATAATCTGTTCAGTGATGCCCTGAATCTTGATATCCATTTGCAGCGCAGTAACACCTGTTTCCGTGCCTGCCACTTTAAAGTCCATATCACCAAGGTGATCTTCATCGCCTAAAATGTCGGTCAGTACCGCAAAGTCTTCACCTTCAAGCACTAGCCCCATGGCAACACCTGCCACTGGCGCTTTGAGCGGTACGCCCGCGTCCATCAACGCAAGGCTTGCGCCACAGACAGAAGCCATCGAGGATGAACCGTTTGATTCTGTAATTTCAGAAACAACGCGTGTCGTATACGGCCAGTCTTCACTCTTTGGCAGCATTGCAGCAATCCCACGTCGAGCCAATCGGCCATGACCGATTTCGCGCCGTTTAGGTCCGCCAGAAAAACCCGTTTCTCCCACACTGTAATGAGGGAAGTTGTAATGCAACAGGAAGTTGTCTCGATATGTGCCTTGTAGCGCATCTATGATTGCTGCATCTCGCATGGAACCCAGAGTGGTTGAAACCAGTGCCTGAGTCTCACCCCGTGTAAACAGTGCAGAACCATGGGCCTTCGCCAGCACACCAACTTCAACATCAATCTGGCGTACCGTTGTAGTATCACGACCGTCAATTCGAGGCTGGCCCGATACGATAGCGCGGCGAACCGTTGATTTACCAATGCTATCGAATACGGCTTTAATCTCGTCCTTGGCCGTTTCTTCACTCTCAAGCGCTGCAACCGCAGCAGATTTAAGCTCAGAAAGCTTGTCCTGCCGCGCCATCTTTTCAGTGATCTGATAGGCAGCGCCAATCTCTTCACCGAACTGACTCGTGATCGCTTCAATCAGCGCAGTATTCGGGGTAGCTGGCTCCCAGACCCAAGCTTCTTTACCTGCTTCTGCTTTAAGCTCAGCACAGGCAGCGATAACTGACTGCATTTCCTGGTGCGCGAAAAGTACCGCGCCGAGCATCTGGTCTTCAGTTAATTCGTTCGCTTCCGATTCAACCATCAATACAGCGGTCTCTGTACCCGCGACAACCATGTCAAGTTCTGAAGTCTTAAGCGCTTCATAGCCAGGATTGAGCAGGTAACCTTCCGGCGTAAAACCAACTCGCGCAGCACCGATTGGGCCCGCGAAGGGTAAACCGGAAAGGGCCAAAGCCGCTGATACACCGATCATGGCAACGATATCTGGATCTACATCCTTCGCTGCTGAAACTACCTGACAAGTCACCTGAACTTCGTTCATGAAACCTTTGGGAAACAGCGGGCGGATAGGCCGGTCGATCAAACGGCATGTCAGCGTTTCTTTCTCGGAAGGTCGACCTTCTCGCTTAAAGAAACCACCGGGAATTTTACCCGCTGCATAGGTTTTTTCTTCGTAGTTCACTGTTAAGGGGAAGAAGTCCTGACCTGCTTTCATCTCAGGGCGTGCAACCACTGCAACTAGAACTGTTGTTTCTGCCATGGTTACCATGACAGATGCTGTTGCTTGTCTCGCAACCTTTCCAGTTTCCAGGAGGACTTCCTGGTCACCGAACATAAATTTCTTACTTATATAACTCACATTATTCTCCATAGTCGGTGCCAATCACCGACACTAACACTACCGACGCAAACCTAACCTCTTAATAATAGATGTATAACGGTCGGGGTTTTTGTTACGTAGATAGTTCAATAATTTTCTTCTTTGACTAACCATACGTAGAAGTCCTACCCGTGAATGATGATCATGGGCATGCTCCTTGAAATGCGATTGAAGTTGTTCAATATTCGCGGTTAACAGGGCTACCTGAACTTCAGGTGATCCTGTGTCGTTCTCTGATGTGCCGAAATCTTTAACGATTTCAGCCTTTCTTTCGACTGATAAAGCCACTAGTTTTTCTCCAGTTTAATATGCCCTGGCCCTAATCCAATCACTGGATATTCGGCCGTTAAACAATCAGGTATATCCACGCATATTTATAGATGACCTGCTTTTCTTATTTCGCCAATATGCTTTCCTGCATATTGGCGAGTAGTCGCGGGCCTCGCCCGTCGCGCCTGAACAAATCGCGTCGCAATTTGTTCTGCGGGTTCTGCCCTCCCTGGCAGAACTCTTTCCAAC
>Ga0315321_10001235_pt1 | contig 19558 bp, 15 predicted proteins | sample M180m21515metaG_FD_203464 | JGI IMG/M metagenome (GOLD analysis project Ga0315321, IMG submission 203464) | Ammonia-oxidizing marine archaeal communities from Monterey Bay, California, United States - M1 80m 21515 | ecosystem: Environmental > Aquatic > Marine > Intertidal zone | place: USA...
AGCTGCCGGCGCCACCACACCCACTCATGGCTCACATCGTGGCCCCAAACATCGAGGCGGGCATCGATGCCCTGGCGCTTCAAGACGCCCGCCATCTGAATGGTCTCGGGAAGACAGCGACCTTCGTGGGCGCCCTGACCAACCACCAGCGTGGCCCCGGAGTGGGCTTGGATTCGTTGCAAGACGCCGCCCGAAAGACCGGGCACATAGGCAAGTGGCTGGTCAAACCAGGCTGCCGCCAGCACATCTTTTCGTCTGGGCATGGTCTGGGCGACCTCGGCGACCACCGACGCCCGATGCGCTTCACTGTGCCAGCGGGCCGTGCCGGCATCCCCGAGCATGCCGCCCACCTCGAAGCGACCGCTCAGACACAGGGCGTGCATGAAGCGCTCGGGACTCTGAAGCGCCAGGTTGAGCGCCAGCAGCGCACCGAAGCTGGCCCCAGCGACCACCATGCGGGTGTGGGCAGATCCCATGTCGGCATCGATGAACGGCAGCAGCTCTTGGTCCACGAATCGACGCCAGCGGAGGTGCCGAGCGTAGCGGATCCCTGCCGGACCATCACCGAGAAGACTCCAGCTGACGTTACTTTCAACGCAGTAGAGCTTGATGGCACCGCCATCGATCCACGGCCGCAGTGCGTCGATGGCACCGCCCAGCTCCCACTCGTGGGCCATGCCGGACGCCGAGGGGACCACGAGAACCGGCACACCCCACCCGCCGTGGCACCACAGGTGCATCGGACGACCGAGGTGGCGACTTGGGATGCGCACGAGGCGCGGCGGCACGGGGGGCATGGACAGCCTCCGGGGGGACGCCCGGAGGTAGCTCGCTAGGCTCACGCCGGGAACCCGCTTAGATCGCGCTGCACTGCTGGTCGATCCAGATTTCCTGCTTGCCGGGGTCGCCGCTGTCGGGGTGACCGTTCGCAATGAGTCCGAGCGCGACCAGCGCGCTTGCTGCGGTGTTCGGTTTGAGTGCGGTCAACATTCGAAAGGCCATGGGCGTCAGCTCCATCACCTTGGTGTCCCGCTCGGCGAGGCAGCACCGACTCCGAACCCCGTCGTCAAGAAGCGCGCCCGGAGTCACGATGTCGCCCTCTTCGGCGAACCGCAACAGCTCCTGTTGGCCGCCCGGCTCCTCTCGCCAGAGGGACAGCTCGCCCTCCACCACGAAAAAGACGCTGCCGCTGCGGTCTCCTCGCCAGAACAGCACCTCGCCCGCATACATGTCGCGCGAACGCAACATCGAGCGGAACAGTGCCTGTCCTCGCTCCGGAAGGATGCCTTCGACACTGTTCAATCTGTAGGATTCAGTCGTGTTTATCGCGTCCACAATAACCTCGTTGTCGCTACCAGACACAAGAGGGATCGGCCGCGACACACCAAAGCAAGAGCCCTCCTATCGATGAGATTGGAGGGATCAAAGTTGGACCCGTGCCTGTGAGCGCGCCTCGGCGGCCCAAGAGCACGGTCACGAGCGGTTAGAACTGGTAGACGCCCTCGACCGCGAGCTGCGAGCGCACAAAGCCAGACTCAGAGTTCGAGATGGGCGAAAAGGTGCGCCAGCCGAAGGCTTTTCCGGACAGGCGCAGACCGATCTTCTCGTAGCGAACCAGCACATCCACCCCCGTCAATAGCGACGGCTCACTGTAGATCAGCGCCTCGGTGCTCGGGATGATGGCCTGTGACTCGTCGGCTATCCACAAGGCCGCAAATCCCGCGCGTCCGACGACGTCCCAGTTGAGCCCGTCTTGGTAGCGGTGGGGGATGCGCAGCCCAGGTGCGGCGTAGAGGCCATGCTTGAGCGTGTACCAGTCAGCAGGACTCTCCGAGCCAAGGTCCACGTCGGGGTCGTAGTCCGGCACACCGCCCGAGTAAAATCCCCCGACATCCACGAAGATGAGCCGCGTGAGACGGGAGTCCATCCCAAGGGTGCCGCCAATCCCCGACAAGCCATCGGTGAGAGACAAGCCACCGTGGACGCGGTTCTGTGCGTCGAGGGGCATCCGCCCGGCGGTCGCGGGGGAGCTGGCGAGGGTGGCGGCGAGCGCTGCAGCAGTCGCAATCACGGCAGCCTCCGAAGCAAGAATGGACAAGGTGAGGGCACGTCAACACATCGATACCCCGGGAGAAGGGGTGTCGCGTGGCTGGCCTTTGTCAACGCCCGCACCGAAGCGAGAAGCAGACCACCAACCCACGGTCCCGGGAGAACATACCCTCGTACCGTAGCGCGTCCGGACAGGATGAGTCCCAACCAACAGACCAATGGCGCCATTGAGGGACAACAACCGGCGTACCACCCTGTCCGCTTTGTCGTCACCAGTCGCGAGTGACAGAATGAGGCAGACAACAGGCTCACATGAACCCGATAGAACGCGTCAAAGATGAACCCCGAGCTACACCTCTCTCGGGCGGCAGAGACCTGATCGCCCGATTGCTCTTTGTTCTCGGGGTGGCCTTTGCGAGTGCCACGCTCTACCTCACCCATGAAGTGGACAGCAAGCGAGATGCGCTCACCCAGCGCGTCAACTGGATGCTTGCCCTCGATAGCCTCGAAGACCCCACCGAGACCTACATCGAGATCGCGAAAGCTGCAGACGCTGGCGAAGTCGGCGATGAGCTGGCCGCAGCCGCGGGTGCAGCCACCGCCGAAGCGGCCCTCCGCGCCCGTGTGGTCCAGAGCATCCGAGACGAACACCGCATCATCTCCAGTGAGCTGTCTCGCTACTGGGACGTCGCGGAGTGGTTTCTCGCCATGTGCGCCAGCATCGTGATTGCGGCGGGTGCTGGCGTGATGTGGGGCCAGAGCCTGCGCAAACGCTTGGGAAGAGCCACCCAGCTTCACCGACACGCCACCGCGAAAGCCCGCGAGCATGCCCGCCTGATCAACGCCTTGTTCGACCAGGGCCCCTTCGGTGTGCATGTGTTCGATCACAGGGGACGAGCACTGTACTCAGCTCCAAACAACACCCGCCGTTTAGGACTGTTGGCGACAGACTTCGTGACCGAAGGCGTGACGGACATCCGCACTCACCACATGGCCGTGGCCATCGGCGCGGTCGAGCCCATCAACCAAGCGCTTCGGGGCGAGACCGTCGACATGGCCCCCCGACGGATGACGTTTCCTGTGGCCGAAGGATCCAGTGGACCGCCAAAGACGCTGTGGCTGGCCCCCCTGTTCATCCCCGTCTACGACGACAACGGCGACGTCGAACGTCTGGTCGCGCTCATTCGAGATGAGACTGACAAGAAGGTGCTCTCCGACCGGATTCAACGCGCCGAGCACCTCGCCGAAGTGGGCATCCTCGCAGCCGGCGTGGCCCATGAGATCAACAACCCGCTCACCTTTGTCAGCATGAACCTCTCGATGATCGAAGAGATGCTCGCCGAGCCCGAGCCGCCCTACGAAGAGATTCGTGCACTCCTCAGCGACATCCACCACGGCGCCCGGCGCATTCGGAATGTCACGGCCGACCTGTCTGCGCTGGCCTTGCCCCACAGCGAGCGCACCGGCCCCGTTCGCCTCGACCACCTGCTCGAGCGCGTGATCCACATGGTCCAGACCACCCAACAGGCCGACCCTCCGATCTCCATTGTCACCTTGATCTCCGAGCTCGGACCCATCAACGGCACCGTCAGCCGGCTCGAGCAGGTCTTCACCAACCTGCTGCAAAACGCCCTGTGGGCTTGCCACACCCGCGACAACGGCGAAGTACGCGTGGAAGCCGGTCAGCAAGCCAACGAGCTGGTGTGGGTAGAGGTGCATGACAACGGTGTCGGCATCGCCCCCGATGTGGCAGCACGCATCTTCGAGCCCTTCTTCACCACCCGGCGCGGCGGACAGGGCACCGGACTTGGCCTGTATCTGGTGCGCTGCTACCTCGAAGAGTTTGGCGGAAGTATCGAAGCTCAAAGCATTCTCGGAGAAAGCACCCGAATGCGGGTGACCCTGCCGCTCAGCCAGTCCGCGCCTTTGCCCAGCGCAAGCCAGGCCCTACCGCCCGACCTCAGAGTACTCATCGTCGCGGACGACCCCGCCCTGGCCACGCGCGCAAGCCAGTATCTGCCCGAGCTGGAGGGCGTTCCCACGGTGCGATGCATCGAGAAGGAGTCTCTGGTAGTCGGTGATATCCTTCATTGGGACGCTATTCTCACCGATTTTTTCCACACCGCAGTCGCGATGCGCCACCTCGTGCCGGACGCCGTGAAGCCCCGCGTGCACGCCCTTGAAGTGGGCCTGCTTGAGCTGCGGCGCCACCACTTGATCGACGCCATCCAAGTGGTCCTAAAACACACTGCGCACCAAGCCACTGCGCCGGCGGACTAGCTGAGTCGAGCGGCGAAGCTCAAGGCCGACCCGATCACACTGGTGGCCTGAGGACCCTGGCTCTCCGACCAAGCGCGGTCAGCTCCGGTCGAACAGGAAGCCGCCCACCCGGGACAGTCCACCTAAATCATTGACCTCATCGTCAAGGCGCGGCACCTGCCAGCTCACCTGGTCGGCCCGAAGGGCACCGAGAAGTCCGCTGACCAAACTCTCTTCAGCTTGGGACAGCCCCAGCAAGCGACGGTGGGCCGCACCGAGGCGAGCGAGCAGCGAGCTCCGGGCAGCAGGCGGAAGGTCCGCTCCAAGCGCCTCGATGGACGCCCCCAGCTCAACCCGGGCATCTATGTTTTGGCCCAAGGTGATGTGACGCTGGTTGACGATGACCCCGGGGTTGGGCATCCGGCGGGCATGCAGCTCATCGAGGAAAAAACGCGCCACCTCAAGCGAGGGACCGTTTGGCGCACACACCACGAGAAAGCAGGTGCGCTGCCGGTCGTGGAACATTTTGACCACAGACTCCTGCCGCTCGCGGAAGCCGTCGTAGAGGTCGCGAAAGTGCTGAAAGTACTCGGCGAGATCGTCGAGGAACTCACGGCCAAACACATACGACAGCAGGCGGAACACCACCGCGCTGGTGCTGGTGAGCAGCCGTCCGAACACCCGCTCCTTGTCGTAAGGCGACAAGAACCACTTCATCACGCGCTTGTCGAGGAACCGGGCCAGGCGACCGGGGGAGTCGAGAAAGTCGAGGGCGTTCTTGACGGGCGGGGTGTCGAGCACCACCAAGTCGTAGCGAGCGGTCTCCACAACGTCGTAGAGCATCTCGGTGGCCATGTAGTCCTGGCTGCCCGAGATGTTGTCGGCGGTGGCTCGATAGATGCGGTTCTTGAGGATGGCCTCGCGCCGCTCTTCGCTCGGTGAGATGCGCCGAATGAGGTCATCGAAGGTCTTCTGGTTGTCGAGCATCATCGCCCACAGCTCACCCTTGACCTCTGGCAGCGCAGACAGGTCGATGCGGGTCTCGTCATTGCCGAAGCGCGACAGGCCGAGCGAGTTGGCGAGGCGACGGGCAGGGTCGATGGTGAGCACCAGCACCTTGCGGCCCCGAATGGCAGCCTGAAGGCCAATCGCTGCGGCGGTGGTCGTCTTGCCGACCCCGCCAGATCCCACACATACCACCAGCTTGCGAGAGCCGATGATGTCGTCGAGCGGCGGGCCCTGGTAGAAGTCGGTGGAGGGATCGCCGCTCATCGACCTGACTCCTTCGCAACGGACAGCTCCGCGCGGGCAAGCGTGGACGCGACCTGCTTGACGATGCCGGATGGACCCCCATCAAAGCCGCCCAGCGCTCCAAGTCGAGAGACCGGAACCACCGGCACGCCGAGCTCGGTATCCAGTCGCGCAAGAGACTCTGCGGTAGCGGCCTCCAGCGTGGCTTCCCACCGACCTGCGCGCACCAGCTCCCGCTGCGCCGCCGACATTCCTTCGGCCTGCGCAGCCTCCAGCCGCTCCAGCAGAGCCCGCTCGTTGGCATCAAGGCTTGGCTTAGCCGCCCGGTTGAGCACCACCAGCGGCGACTGAAGCGTGGGAACTTCTCTGCGCAGACGCTGCCACAGCTCGACCGTCTCGTTGACCACCATCTCTTCGGGCAGGCCCACGATGACCAGCGCTGTGCTCGATGACGACAGCACCTTCAGGATGGTCTCGGCGCGCTCCCGGATGGGACCACCCCGCATCAGGCCGATGGCCACGTTGGGCACACCAAGCAGGCTGATGGCATGGCCACTGGCAGGCATGTCGACCACCACCCGGTCGTACTTTTCCAGCAGGGTGACCACCCGGCTGAGGATGACCGTCTCGCGCACCCCGGGGGTCGCATCGAGAAAGGTTTGCACCAGATTGTTGTCGAGGATTCGGCGCACCACCCGCTGCCCGGGCACATGCGACTTGAGCCACTCGACCAGCGCTTCACGCCACGAGATGTTGCAGATGTCGAGCCGAGGCGCCACCTCCTGGCAAGCGTAGGTGGGCTTCTTCCCAAACATGGGGGTGAGCGCAGGCCGAAAGGTGTCGACCTCCGCGACGATGGTGCGGGCACCGCGCTCTGCGGAGAGGCGCCCGATGGCGGCAGACACGGTGGTCTTGCCGGTGCCGCCCTTGCCTGTGACCAGGATGAGGCGGCTGTTGAGCAATCTGCGGACGTCCACGCGAGCTTCCTACCAGCGAATGAGGTTGGCGCCCCAGGTCAAGCCGGCACCGAAGGCCGCCAACACCACGAGGTCGCCCTCCCGAATGCGTCCCTGAGCGACAGCTTCATGCAGAGCAATGGGGATTGAGGCTGCGGTCGTGTTGCCGACCCGCTGGATGTTGTTGTGGACCCGGTCGGGGCCGATCTTGAGATTGCGACACACCAGCTCGTTGATCCGCAGGTTGGCCTGGTGGGGAATCAACATGTCGAGGTCGGCGGGGGTGTGACCATACTCGGCCAGGACCTCGACGATGACCTCGGGAAAGCGGGTGGCCGCGGCTCGAAACACCGCCCGGCCATTCATCTTGGGGTAGTGCAACCCCTCGTCGAGCATCTCGTGGGTGAGACGCGGACTGCGGCCCGACGCCGGGGCGCCCAACATCAGGATGTCGTGCTGACTGCCATCGGCGTGGAGCTTGTGTCCGAGAATCCGCCGCTCAGGGTCGTCGGTGGCACTCACAACCGCAGCACCTGCACCGTCGCCAAACAACACCGCCACATCGCGGCCGCGCGTGGTGACGTCGAGCCCGCTGCTGTGGACCTCACCCCCCACCACCAGGATGTGCTGCATCATGCCTGTGCGGATGAACTGGTCAGCGATGGCGAGGCTGTAGACGAAGCCCGTGCACTGGTTGCGAATGTCGAGCGTGGCCACGCCCGGAACGCCCAGTCGGGCCTGCAACAGACAGGAGGAGCCCGGGAAATTGATGTCCGGGGACAGCGTGGCGAAGATGATCATGTCGAGGTCGCTCGCCTCGATGCCAGCCGCCGCGAGGGCCTGACGAGCCGCGGGTTCGGCGAGCTGAGACGCGCCCACGTCACCTTCGACCCAGCGGCGCTCTTCAATGCCCGTGCGCTGCCGGATCCAGGCGTCGCTGGTCTCCATCAGCTCGGACAGGTCTTCGTTGGTCACCACCCGCTCAGGCAGGTGGTGGCCCAGACCAGCGATGCGGCTGCCTCGCATGGGTCCTCCTCGAGGGTCCGAGCACAGTGGGTTCGATGGGGATTCGGGCCCGGGCGCGGAGGCTATCCCGCCGATCCCCCCGTTGGGTCGTGGTCCGGCTCAAACCCAGCGCAGATGTGTGGCACGGGGCTGAGGAACCCCTCCAACCGCCCATCGACGGCCTTTGAGCGCCGAAAAACAAACAAACGATTGTCGATGCAGCCAACCGTTCCTCCGCCAGTCCTCAACGTCCGCAATGGGACGAAGCTCAGATGTCGAGGTTGCGCACATCGAGGGCGTGGTTCTGAATGAAGGCCCGCCGAGGGTCCACCGCATCACCCATCAGCACACTGAAGATGTGGTCGGCCTGCCCAAGGTCTTCGACATCCACGCGCAACAAGGTGCGGCGTGCAGGGTCCATCGTGGTCTCCCAGAGCTGCTCGGGGTTCATCTCGCCCAGACCCTTGTAGCGCTGGATGTCGTAGCCCCGGCGCGCGCCGTCGAGCACAGTGCGGAACAGCACCCGCCACGACGAGATGGGGGCGAGCGCACCACTGATGGTGAGCGGAAGCGGCAGGCTGTCGTGGAGGTCGTCGACGAGGCGAATGAGGCCCTCGGCATCGTCCGCTGCCGAGCGCAGGCGGGTGCGACGCTCTTCGCCATTGCGCAGGGTGGCAACTTCGAGCACAGGAGTGGCCGGCTGCTCGGAGGCGACCGTCTCCAAGCCCTTGGGACCATGGTCGCGGGTGATGCGTACCTCGGAGATGTGGAGGTCGGGCGCGATGGCCTCGATCTGGGTCACGATGGTCTCGGCGGCCTGCTCCAGCGCATCGCGATCCGAGAAGTCCACCCGATGTCCCTTCATGCCGTACCAGGCGTCGAGCACCTCCGGTAGCGCGCGCCGGGCCTGCCGGTCGAGCATCGCGGAGTAGCGCCGCATCCGCTCGATGCTGGGCGCCAGTGCGTCGCCTTCGAGCGCCGAGCCATCGGGCAGCTCTAACACCAAGGATCGAAGCCCCTGGTTGATGAGGAAGTCCTCGAGGGCGGTGTCGTCCTTGAGGTAGCGCTCCTTGCGCCCACGCTTGAGCCGGTACAGCGGCGGCTGGGCGATGTAGAGGTGGCCCTGCGTCACCAGCGCATGCATCTGCCGGTAGAAGAAGGTCAGCAGCAGAGTGCGGATGTGGGAGCCGTCCACGTCTGCATCCGTCATGATGATGATGCGGTGATAACGGAGCTTCTCGGTATTAAAATCGGGACCAATGCCGGTGCCCAGAGCCGAGATGATGGTACGGATTTCCTCGTTGGCCAGCATGCGGTCGAAGCGGGACTTCTCCACATTCAAGATCTTGCCTCGGAGGGGCAGGATCGCCTGGGTGCGCCGGTCGCGGCCCTGCTTGGCCGAGCCACCCGCACTGTTGCCCTCCACCAGGTACAGCTCACACTTCGAAGGGTCGCGTTCCTGGCAATCCGACAGCTTGCCGGGAAGATCCCCGCCTTCAAGTGCGGACTTGCGCCGGGCGAGCTCGCGGGCCTTGCGGGCTGCTTCCCGAGCGCGGGACGCCTCCACTGCCTTGCTGACGACGGTGCGGGCGACGCTCGGGTTTTCTTCGAGGAAGGCGCCCAGACGGTCGTTTACGATGCCTTCGACGATGCCCTTGACCTCGGTGTTGCCGAGCTTGGTCTTGGTCTGACCTTCGAACTGCGGCTCCGGCACCTTCACGCTCACCACGCAGGTAAGGCCCTCGCGGATGTCGTCACCAGCGATGCTCTCGCCCTTGTTGGCCTTGAGCAGGTTGGCGCCTTGAGCGTGGGCATTGACCGTGCGGGTGAGCGAGGCCTTGAGCCCGGAGACGTGGGTGCCGCCGTCGATGGTGTTGATGTTGTTGGTGAACGACAGGATGTTGTCGGAGTACGAAGTGGTCCACTGCAGAGCCACGTCGACCTGCACCTGGTCGCGCTCGCCCTGGATGTGGATGACCTGGCGGTGAAGCCCGGTGCGCGCCTCGTTGAGGAACTCCACGAAGCTGCGGATGCCGCCATCGTAGCGGTACGAGAGGGCACGGTCTTCGCGGCGGTCGGTCAGATCGATGGTGAGGCCAGGGTTGAGGAACGCCAGCTCCTGGAGTCGCCTCGACAGCACATCGAAGCTGAAGACGGTGGTCTCGCGAAAGATCTCGGGATCGGGCTGGAACTGGACCTGGGTGCCCCGCTCCCCTTCGGCCTGGGGGCCCACGGCACTCAGCGACACCTGAGGCTCGCCGCGGGCATAGCGCTGCTGCCACCGCGAGCCATCACGCCACACATCGAGCACCAGCCACTCCGACAGCGCGTTGACGCACGACACGCCGACGCCGTGAAGGCCACCGGACACTTGGTAGCTGCCCTTCTTGAACTTGCCGCCGGCGTGGAGCACGGTGAGGGCAATCTCCGCTGCGGGCCGGCCTTCTTCGGGGTGGATGTCGACCGGGATGCCGCGACCGTCGTCGCGGACAGACAGCGAACCGTCTTCATGAATGACCACCTGCACCTTGGTGCAGAAGCCGGCCATCGCTTCGTCGATGCTGTTGTCGACAACCTCGTAGACGAGGTGGTGCAAGCCCTGGGGACCGGTGGAGCCGATGTACATCGCCGGACGCTTCCGCACGGCCTCAAGGCCCTTGAGAACGCTGATGGAGCTGGCGTCGTAGTCGGCCGACGCAGCGGGCGTGCCGCCGGACCCTTTGAGGGCGGGCGTCTCTTGTGGCTGCATGCGGGTCACTCCGGTGGGGGGATGGAGGCGGGGGGGGGGACCGCGCAGGACGCGCGCGACTCGGCAGGACGGGGGAGGGTGCAAAGAGCGGGACAGGCAGAGGCCTTGGACCCGGGAGGTCGAGCAGACACTCCGACGATGAAACACCGGGGCACGCAGGCTCTCAGTCACCCAAACGGGACCCCAGTTGGGAGACCCGGCACACCGAGGCGAACGAGCTGGAAATGGCGAAGAGAAGGGCTATCTACCCAGCTGTCCACAGGCCTCGGACACCCCCCTCGGCTAACCGCAACAGGCGCGCTTCGCAAGCCCACTATCACTGTATGAAAACATCGACCATCACGATGTTTTCGATATGTCATCCCCAGCGTGTCTGCCGACCCTCACCGCCCCACCCACGACATGCACGGAGCACACGTCTCCACCGGGCAGCGGACCCAGCCAGCGGGGGTCGGTGGTGGTCACCCAGACCTGGTTGTCGAGGTCGGCCAGGACGTCCATCAGACGCCCCATCCGGCCCCGGTCCAGCTCACTGGTGAGGTCGTCGAGCAGAAACAACGGTGACAGCCCATGGCGTCGGCTGGACTCCAGCTCGGCCAGCTTCAGCGCCAACACCAGCGACCGCGCCTGTCCCTGACTCGCAAACGCCCGCGCCGAATGGCCATCGATATCGATCACGAGGTCGTCTCGGTGCGGACCGGTGAGACAGCGGCCCTGGCTGCGCTCTTCGGGCAGGGCGGCCTCGAGCCGGTCCGACAGCGCTTGGGCCACGATGGACTGCTGCAGCCGCTCTCCAGGCGCCGCGCGGCCGACTCCGGTCATGCGCAGTCGTGCCAACCCAGCGCCCGGCCCACCAATGGCCTTGTAGGCGTCTGCAAATGGCTGAGAGAGATCTGCCATGGCCTCGGAGCGTCGCACCGCAAGCCGTGCCCCCAGCACACTCAGCTGCTCATTCCAGGTGCGAACCATGGCCACGCTCGCCGCTGGACCCGGTCCCCGCAGCAAGGCCGCTTTGTGCTTGAGTGCGCGCAGATACTCACGCACCACGTCGAGGTGTGCTGGCCGCATGGTGAAGGCCGCACGGTCCACGAAGGTGCGTCGCTCCACAGGTCCACCGCGGATGATGGCACCGTGTTCGGGGCAGAAGAGCACCGCCCTCAGAAGCGCGAACCAGTCCACCAGGGCGCCTACCCTCTGGCCGTCCACTCGAATCTGACGTCCCTTGGAGATCCGCTCGAAGGTGAGTCGACGACGACCCGACTCTCCGAGCACCACACCGTCGATGCGGGCCAGATCCTCACCATGACGCACCAGCCGCGCCTGCCGCGCTTCCCGAAAGCTGCGCAATGTGGCCAGCACCCACGCCGCTTCGAGGAGGTTGGTCTTTCCTTGCGCGTTGTCACCGTGGAGCACGACAAAGCGCGCATCGGTCTGCAGCCGGACATGCGCAAAATTGCGCCAGTCGACGAGCTCCAGAGCCGCGATTCGCACGAGCGCCGAGGCTCAGTCGAGCCGCATCGGCATCACCACGAACATGCAGTCGTCACGCTCAGGCAGCCGTACCAAGCAGGGGTCGAGAGGCTCGCCAAGCTCCAGCATTAGGTCCTCGCTGCGGGTCGCAGACAGGATGTCCTGGAAGTAGCGCACGTTGAAGCCGGTGAAGATGGAGTCTCCCTCGAGGTCGGCGGGCAGCTCCTCGCGGACATCCCCGGCATCGACGTTGTGGGCAGTCATCACAAGGCGGTCTTCTTCGAAGGCGAAGCGCACCGAGTGGTTGCGGTCAGACGCCATGATGCTGACGCGCTTGAGGGCCGACACAAAGCGCGCCCGCTGAACCCGAACGCGACGCTTGGCCGCAGGGGGAAGCACCTGGCGGTAGTCGGGGAAGTCGCCGTCGATAAGCCGCAGCATCAAGGTGAGCCCGTCGGTGGAAAACGCCGCTGCGCGCTCTCCAAAGGACACGCTCCAGCGGGCATCGTCGACGTCGACCAGCTTCTTCACCTCGCCCAGGGCCTTGCGCGGAATGAGCATGCGCTGGCCCATGCCAAACTCACCCTCGAAGGGCGCTTCGGACCAGGACAGGCGAGACCCATCGGTGGTGACGAGCCGCAGGCGGGACTGGCCGTCGTCGGTGGTGACCTGTTCGAGGTGACCCCCATTGAGGCCGTAGCGGTTGTCGTCGACGGAGATGCTCGACAAGGTCTCTTCGATGAGCCGCCGGAGGTCGCCGCCTTTGACGGTGAGACGGGCCCGCTCATCGCGGGTGGGGACCGGGGGGTAGTCGTCGGGACTCGCGCCCACCACGTTGAACTCGGCACGACCGCAGATGATGCGCAGACGGTTGGCCTTGGTGAGCGTGAGGTGGACTGTAGGGTCGGTGAGCGTGCGCGCAATCTGGAAGAGGCGCTGGGCATCGACGGACAGCTCACCCGGGACCTCGACGTTCGCGGCGTAGTCGGCCACGAGGGTGAGAGCGCTGTCGGTGGCGGTCATCTGCAGGGAGTCGCCTTGGGCGCTCAGCAGCACATGAGCCAGCACCGGATTGGTGGTGCGGCGTTCGACCACACCTTGAACCCGGGCGAGTCCGCGGATGAGCTGGTCGCGCTCGACGTAGAGGTCCATGGAGTCTCCAGTCACCGCAGTCAGGGCGCGGCGGGCGGCCTCGGGGCCATCAGTCATCAGATCGATGGAGGCAGAGGGAAGGACGGGGAGGGCGGGACTACCACGGTGGGTGGTGTCCTCGCCAGCCGGTGCTGAGACTCATGGTTGGCTGAGGGTCTGACGATGATCGATGAAATTAATAATTATTGGATTGAATTGATCGTAGTAGTCGATCGATAGAGGGCTGTGGACACTGTGTAAATCGTTCAAGACGACTTGATAGTGGTATTTGTGGATGACCCATGTCTGGGTACGTCCGTGGGGATTGACAGGGGACGCGCTGGGGAAGCTTGTGGACAGACTCGAAGCCTCGGCTGATTTCATGAACTTGTCCCTCGTCGCATCCGCTTCTGCCCAGGCTTTCCCTTGGCCTGTCCACAAGTGAAACATGGTTCCACTTGAGTCTCAGTCCACAGGCTTTTCGAGCATCCACCTAGCAAAAAACCCCCCAAGGCACGTTGCCAAGGGGGGGGTTGCGGAAGGTGTGGACTTGGTAGCCGGGTCACCAGCAGCCGAGGGAGCGCTCAATGATGTGGACCTGCTGACGGAGCTCGACGTTGGTCTGCAGGTGGCTCTCGATCTTGCGACAGGCGTGCTGGACGGTGGTGTGATCGCGTCGAAAGCGTCGGCCAATCTCTGGGAAGGAGTGATCGGTGTGCTTGCGCACGAGAAACATCGCGACATGGCGTGGCAGCACCAGGCGATGCACTCTCTGTCGACCAAGCAGCTCGTTGATCGTCACCTCGTAGGCCTCGGCGACCAACTGAAGCACATCCTGTGCCTCGGGGCTGGGTGGCCCCTCGGGGAGCACATTGCCGAGATGGGCGCGCACGAAGTCGACGCTGGCCCGCTCGCCGTAAAGCTCGCACAGCGCCGCCAAGCGATGCACTACGCCTTCAATCTCACGGATCGATCCTCGCACTCGGGCAGCGATCCAGCGAGCGACTTCATGGCTGAGATCGACCGAGGCCCGCGCCGCTTTTTCGTGGAGAATGGCCACAAGAGTCTCGTGGTCGGGCGGCTGCATGTCGGCCAGCATCCCGCTCTCGCAGCGAGTGAGAAGACGGGGCTCGAAGCCTTGGATTTCGCGTGGAAGCACATCTGCGGTGAACACGATCTGACAGCCGCTCTCTCGGAGCGAATGGAAGGTGTGAAACAGCTCTTCCTGAGTGCGCTCCTTGCCGCTCACGAACTGGACGTCGTCCATCAGCAGCAGGTCGACATTGTGGCGGTACTTGTCGCGGAACTCGAGCATGCGCTTGAAGCGCAGGGCCTCGATGAGCTCGTTGGTGAACTGCTCGGCGGTCACGTACAGCACCTGCGCGGTGGGGTCGTGTTCGAGGCGCCGATGGCCGACTGCGACCATGAGGTGGGTCTTTCCGAGGCCGGTGCCGCCGTAGATAAACAGCGGATTGTAGCGGTTGCACGTAGGACCATCGCCCACCGCCTGGGCTGCGGCATGGGCAAACTCGTTGCAGCCCCCCACGACAAAGCGCCCGAAGGTCTTGTCAGCGGGCAGTCGGCATTGAGGGTTCCGAGGAGGCGCCGTCGTAGACGACGTAGACCCTGAACGAGAGGGCGTGGCAGCAGTCGGCTTCACCCGGTCGAAGAGCGTGGGCTGCGGAGGCTCGGGCGCTGTGGTCGCCATGAGCGATGCGACCCGATCGGTCTCCGGGGTGCGAAAGCGTCGCGCGGCCTGGGGAAGCGCCTGCAGCGGGCCATCTTGATCCCTGCGGGCGTGGCTGGACCGGCTCTGCACGACAGGGTCGGACTCGAGCTGATCGAGCTCCGGAAACAGCGTCTCGGGCACGCCCTGAGTGGGTGGCAAGGCCGAGAGAGAAGAGGCCCCAGACCCGCTGTCTTCTCGGACACTGTCTTCGATTCGGGGGAGATCTGCGCCATCGACCCACAGCTGGGCCTCGAGGGAAGCTTCTCCATAGGTGCGACGCAGGCTGCTCTGGATGGCGTCGAGGTACTGGGCCTCCAGCCACGAGACGTAGACCTCATTGGGGGCGACCAGGAGGACAACCGGAGTGTCGCCGCCGCGGTCGATGCCATGCAGGTGCAGGGGATCTACCCAGATGTCGAACATGGCGCCGAGCTCGGCACGCAGTTCTTGTCGGGTTTGTTCCCAGGCGGTGTGCATGCTCGGTGGTCCTGCGGGGCAGAGAGAAGCGAGGGGTGAAGCAGTCGGCCAGACTCTGCGCAGCAGACTCACGAGTGCGGATCTCATCTCTCGGGCGCCTCAAGGAGCCACGAGGCCTACAAACACGATCAAAACGCCGTATATATTTGGGCGTGTTCGACGTGATGGTGGTCATTTTCGATACAATAAATGCGGGCCGCTTTCCGACTCCGAGAGGGTAGCAGGCCGTTCCACACCCGACAAGCAGCCGTTCCTTCCACGTGCGGTGCCCCCGCTCAGAAGAGGCGTCTACAGGGCCTCGTCACGGGCCTGTTTCTTGTGTAGCCCCCCCCCTGTGGAGAACTGCCTTGATTGCGGGGAAATCCTGTCTATGAAGGTCATATGATCTGGGGACTTTTTATCCACAGCTACTCTAAGTCGCGATGACACAAGCACTTTTGAAGTGCTTTCGGCAAAGATCGGGGGCGATCACAGCCAGCACGTGCTGTGGACATGTCCCGGGAGCAGGTGCGTGGAACGGGGGCGAAGGGGTCCGTGGAACAGCTTTCTGGGGACACCCTGCGGGCACGGCGGGCTGGTCAATGCTGTGGGCCCGTGACGCCTTGCGTGCGGACCTGTCGTGGGCTGAAGTGGCGTCGTCTACGCTTGCCGCAGCGGAACTGATGGCATACGGGCCGGGGCCCTCCGAGGTGGGGGTTTGTCTTTGTTCTGGGATGAAGGCTGGGGTCGTCCGCGACGCCAGCCTCTCAGCTAAAGTCTCCCTCCTGCCCGGCCATTTCCCCATTCCCTGGCGCCCGATCCCATCCGAGGTTCGGGCGCCGACGAACCCGAAGCTGCCGACCGAGGCCCTGCCCGGCTGCGCAGCTCTCTCAGACCCTCCTGGAGGCTCCGGTGAAGCGGACGTACCAGCCAAGCAACATCAAGCGGAAGCGCTCTCACGGCTTCCGTGCCCGCATGTCCACCACCGGCGGCCGCAACGTGCTGAAGCGTCGGCGTGCAAAGGGTCGCAAGCGGCTCGTTCCGACCGTGCGCACCAAGCACAACTGACTGATCGGGGGCTGCAGAGGTCTTGGCACGACTGAGCACGGGCACTGCCCATCGCCAGTCATGCGGGGCTTCAGCCTGGTTCAGTTCGCTCATCACTGAGCAGTCTCTCGTGGCGGGTTCTTCTTTTGGACACGCTGTGGGCAAGGGGCTTGTCTCACCGGCATCCGGGACTCTACGATGGCACCGGTCGAAGCGCGGGAAGGTTTCACCTTCCCGCGCTCGCTGCATCTGCGCAGGTCTTCGGACTTCCGAAGAGTTCAGGGGCGTGGCCACAAGGTCCGGCGCCCCTCGCTCTTGGTGCTCTGGCTGCCTCGCCGCGACGCCTCATCGAGTCGCGTGGGGTTGACAGTTAGCCGAAAGGTGGGCAATGCGGTCGCGCGAAACCGCGTCAAGCGGTGGCTGCGGGAGGCGACGCGCCATGAGCTTCACCGGCTCTCCCGACCGGTGGATGTGGTGCTCATCGCTCACCCGCGGGCTGCCGAGGCTGACGCGGAGGCACTTCGGGCTGAGGTCCGAGGCGTTTTTCGCGACATTGCTGGCCACCGGTCCAAGCGCCGGAAGGGTGGCTCCCGTCGGCGGAGTGGTGCGCGCACGCGCAAGACCCCGACCGACTCCCCTGCTCCGAGGGCTGCTGCCAGTGCCCCCGTCCCGTCTGACGACACTGACGACACTTGAGCGTCGGACCGCCCCCGAGTCCTCGCCGGAGTCCCCTTTGCACGCCTCGTCCATCCCGAGCGGCTCGACTGCAGAGTCCGTGATGAGGGTGTCCGATCCACTGATCTGGACCATTCGGGGCTATCAGCATCTGATCTCTCGGTTCACTCCCCCGGTGTGCCGCTTCCACCCATCATGCAGTCACTACGCGGTCGAAGCACTCCAGGTGCATGGCGCCTGGCGAGGCTCCCTGCTCGCCGCGAACCGAATTGGCCGCTGCAACCCCTTCTTCCCTGGTGGCTTCGACCCCGTCCCTCCGCGCACCCCTCCCCCGGAAGCGCTGGAGACCGACAACGAAGACCCAGGCGAACGCGCCGGAGGCGCTGGTGAAGACTGATCAGGAAAGGCGGGTCATCCTCGCCATCGCCTTGAGCGTGTTTGTGTTGATGTCGTGGCAGTGGTTCTTCCCGCCACCCGAGCCTGCTCTGGTGCCCGAGGATGCTGCGACGGCCTCGGATGGCTCGGGGACGGATGTCGCCAAGCCAGGCGCTGCCCCTGCGGCTTCGACGCCTACTGCCGCCCCGGCGGCAGCCACCCCCCCTCCAGCTACCGCACGAACCATCGCGCCCCACGAGCAAGGTCTTGTGATGACTGGTGGGGAGGGAGTTGTCAGCAGTGAAAACGGTGGCCTTCGCTCGGTGACCCTGGGCGAGTTCGAGGCGATGGTGGAGGTCCGGCCCATCTGGACCCACCTCTACGGCTCGGTCACCGGGGAGATCGAAGAGGACTGGGTGCCCTACGCTGGGGGCGACTCCGCACGGCAGGTCATTGACATGGACGCCGCCCTCGTGGTCGCGGGCATGGGCGCCTTGGACGACGATGGTGCGGGCGCTCCGGAAGGTCCGAGCGCCTACGAGGTCCGCAAGGACGGCGACGCTGTCGTGGCTACCCGCCGGCGCGCCGACGGCCTCACCATCACGAAGACCTACCGCGCAGGCGACACGCCCTTCAGCGCCAAGGTCGAAGTCACCCTCCACAACGGCACCGGCACCACCGCCGGACCCCTGTGGGTGGGCGTCACCCAGCGCATGATTGGCAGCGCGGGCAGCATGTTCGACCGCTCGGCCAATGTCACTCATCCCCAGGCCTACATCGACGGCCTCGAGGCAGTGTTGTCTACCGAGGATGTTGAAGGTCCCGAGCAGGAGCGCTTCACGGGTCCGGTGAGCTGGCTGGGCGTGGCGGACCGCTACTTCCTCGCGGCCATCATTCCTGAGAACACGCCTGAGGGTGTCGTCGTGATGGACGGCCTGCCGGGCGGTCGCATTGGCTCTTTCTTCGTCGATGAGGCCCCGCTCGATGCCGGTGCGTCGCGCACTCTCACCTTCGATGCCTACGTGGGTCCCAAGAACCTCGACCTGCTCCGCGAGGCCGGCCCCGACCTCGACTCCTCCGTGGAGTACGGCTGGTTCGGCTTCTTCAGCAAGATTCTGCTGATGTGCCTCGAGTTCTTCCATGCGGGCGTGGGCAACTGGGGTGTGGCCATCATCCTGCTCACGCTCACCATCAAGCTGCTGTTCTTCCGCCTCAACGAAAAGGCGCTGTCGAGCGGCGAGAAGATGAAGAAGCTGCAGCCCGAGATCGAGACTCTCAAGGAAAAGTACAAGGACGACCAGCAGCTTCAGAGCCAGGAGATGATGAAGCTCTGGAAGAAGCATGGGGTGAGCCCGCTTGGCGGTTGCCTGCCCATGGTGGTCCAGATGCCCGTGTTCTTCGCGCTCTACACGGTCATGTACTACAGCGTTGAGCTCTACGACGCCGAGTTCCTCTATCTGCAGGACCTCACCGCCACCGACCCCTACGGTGTAATTCCCACCCTGTACGCACTGCTCATGATTGGCCAGCAGGCCCTCATGCCCACCGCGAACATGGACCCCACCCAGGCCAAGATGATGAAGATGATGCCGCTGTTCTTTGCGTTCATCATGTTCAGCTTCCCGTCCGGCCTGGTGCTCTACTTCTGCGTGAACATGCTGCTGACCATCATTCAGCAGATCATTATCCGGCGCCGCCTCCGCAGAGAGGACAGCGCCGCACCCGCCGCCGCCTGACACCGGAAACGGCGTCGGTATCAGCGTCTTCGGCGTTGAACCGGCGGCCGACGGTCGGGGACACGGAGTCCCTGGCGGTGGTCTTCAACCCTCCCATTGCGGAGACCCGACATGTCCGACACTGAGATCCCCACCTTCGAAGGCCGTACTGTGGCCGAGGCCATCGCCAAGGCTGCTGAGCACTACAGCGTCCCCAAGGAAGCCATCGCCTGGAAGCTGGACCACAGTCACTTCCGCACCCCCGACGGCCGCATGCGCTCCATGGACACGGTCCGTATCTTCGCCAAGATGCAGGAGCTGCCCGATGGTGAAGGCGTCGACGCCGCGGTGGACTGGTTGGTGAAGCTGCTCGGCTTGATGCAGCTCGAAGGCGCGGTCACTGGCCGCGTGATCGGCGAAAACAGCGGTGAAGTCCACATCGACTCTCCTGCTGCCCGTCACCTCGTCGGGCGTCGGGGCGCCACTCTGCGCTCCATTCGTCACCTGATGGAAGCCGGTCTGGCCGCCAACTTCGGCGACTGGAACATCGAGCTGAACATCGAAGGTGGACGCCGTCGCGAAGAGCGCGATGACCGTGGCCGTGGCCGCGATGACCGTGGCCGCGATGACCGTGGCCGCGATGACCGTGGCCGTGGCCGTGGCCGTGGCCGCGACCGCGATGACCGTGGCC
>Ga0315321_10001236_pt1 | contig 19546 bp, 14 predicted proteins | sample M180m21515metaG_FD_203464 | JGI IMG/M metagenome (GOLD analysis project Ga0315321, IMG submission 203464) | Ammonia-oxidizing marine archaeal communities from Monterey Bay, California, United States - M1 80m 21515 | ecosystem: Environmental > Aquatic > Marine > Intertidal zone | place: USA...
CGGGCGATACAAAGCGTTAGTCGCAACAATATCGAGGAAATGATCGGGTTTCATTCGCTGTAACAAATCACGGATCCCACCCGATTCAAGCTGGAACACACCTTTCGTCTCACCACGACACAGCAAAGCAAAAGTGGCCTGATCATCGAGAGGAAATTTGAGCGGATCAACGCGTTTGCCTGTGGTTTGCTCGATCAGATCAACCGCAATTCTTAAAATCGTCAGATTCTTCAGGCCCAGGAAATCCATCTTGAGAAGGCCGGCATCTTCCACATCATTCATCGACCACTGAGTAATAACATCTTCTTTACCGGTTACGCGGCAGAGTGGCACGTATTCCGTCAATGGTTCGTCGGCGATCACAACCGCTGCAGCGTGAGTCCCCACATTCCTGGCCAATCCTTCAATTCGCTGGGCCAAGTCGAGCATCTCCCGGATCTCAGGATCAGACTCATAAACCATTTTCATTTCAGCACTCTTTTGAAGTGCCGCACTGATTGTGATCTTCAACTCCTCCGGAACCATCGCCGTAATCTGGTTTACACGATGGAGTGGAATCCCCAACGTTCGACCGACATCTTTGATCGCGGCTTTACATGCCAGCGTCCCAAAAGTGCCAATCTGAGCAACGTTGGCCTCACCATACTCATCTTTTACATACTGAATCACCTCACCCCGGCGATCCTTACAAAAGTCGATATCAATATCAGGGGCTTCCAAACGATTCTCGTCAAGAAAACGTTCAAAGAGCAGGTCATACTTAAGCGGGCAAACATGGCTGAGATACAATGCAAAGCAAACAATCGCTCCAACACCACTTCCACGCGCTGTTGCCGGAATCCCCCGGTCACGAGCAACAACAACGAAGTCCCAACAAATAAGGAAATAGTCGTCAAAACCAAGTTTCTCGATGACACTCAGTTCACGGTCAAGACGTTTTTGAACGATTTCAGCCAGAACCCCGTCCTGACTGACCATCTCCGAATCACCTTCATAACGTGCTCGCAAACCTTCTTCACAAAGTTCACGTAGATACTCAGGGCTGCTCCGCTCAGGAGGCAACTTAAATGAAGGGAAGTAACGCTTCCCTAACTCCAGGTCGATATCAACGGCATCGGCGATTTCCTGAGTTCGGGAAACTGCATCCTCCATCCCCGGAAAAGCCTCGTACATCTCATCAGCACTTTTCAGATAGTACTCGTTGCCATCCATTTTCATGCGGGAAGTGTCCGTACGAAACCTTCCGGTATTGATACAGAGCATGACATCCTGAGCTTCTGCATCCTCAGCATCAACATAATGACAATCACTCGTGGCCACGACCGGAGTTCCTAATTTTTTAGCCACTGCGACCGCACCTTCCAGTGCCATCCGCTGAATCTCAATTCCATTATTCATCACTTCGATAAAGTAACGATCCCCAAAGAGAGATTCAAACCACTTAGATGCTTCAATTGCCTTATCTAAATTCGGAATATCCCCGTAGCCTTTAAGAATCGCCTGATTAAATTCACTCGAAACACATCCACTTAAACAGACAATCCCTTCGCTATGATCTTCAAGCAGCTGTTTATCAATTCTTGGTTTGTAATAAAAGCCTTCGAGGTACGCATGCGATGCCATCTTTACCAGATTCTTAAACCCGGTACGATTTTGAGCTAGTAAAGTAAGGTGATAATTCGACTCACGCATCGAGCCCGACTTCTCAAAACGGCTGCTCGGAGCAATATAGGCTTCATAGCCGATGATTGGGTTGATATCGTTCTTCCTGCACTCTTTGTAAAACTGCAGGGCACCGTGTAGATTCCCGTGATCCGTAATGGCTAAAGCATTAAAACCATGGTCTTTTGCTCGGCCTACAAGCTTCGGGATACTCGAAGCACCGTCAAGCAAGCTATAGTGCGTGTGGCAGTGTAGATGAGTAAACGGCCGAGTGCTCATGGGCGTCCTATCCCTATTGTTGCGAGTCTGAAAAGAAACCAATCCGGTCGTATTTAATTCTAAAAAAGAAAACGTGGAAGGACAATTGACCACCGTGATAAATATAAACAGAGTCTTGACTGACGCATAAAGTTCGAGCCGGTTTGCCGAATGTCAACTTAGGAAAGATGATTCGCCAATCCGGCACTTAGCCGGCCCTTAAACACTACTCTTCCGGTTCGCCAATCCGACGTATATATTCTGACACTCGAGATTGCAAATCCAGTAAGCTTTGCCACTTCCGAAAGCTCAAGCCCATGGTATCAGTGTCTATTTTAGTGGCGGAGTTCATCAAAGATCGTAAGCGAGCGTGCACAAACTCCATCACTTCAGCCAATTGGGCTGCTTGCCCTGGCGATAAGCGACTGGGCATCTCTGGTGGATCCAGCACGTGCAAAGCGGCCTGAATCTCGCGGTCATCGTCGTAATTCAGTTCAAAGCCGAGATCAGCACGTGACGACAGCGATTTCTCTGGATTACTTCCGGATTCAGAACCGGTATCACCAGTCCGTTGCTGCTGCAAGCGATCGGCAATCTGATCCCGAGAGCCAAATAGCAGGACACTACGCCCAACGGAAACCAGGTCACCATAGCGAAGAATCCTAATCTGCACTTCTTCTCCATTGACCTTTGTTCCGTTCGTACTTTCCAGATCTGTAAGGACGACCTGTTCATGATCAAGCTGTAGTTTGGCATGAAAACGACTAATGCGTTCGTCGTTCAACTGAATCTCATTACCTTCTTCACGACCAATGGTAATCGGTAATTCGAGGTCGTTATAAATACGCCCCCGGTCGGCACCATCAAGCACGCGTAACGTGATCGAATCGCGAATGGGATGAGATTGAGTCAATATTTTACTCTCGGGAGAAGTTTAGATATCACCAATCGTATACCTGAATTTAGCTTTTGGGAATCTAAAAAAAAGAACGTCTGAAACAGCCTGAATAAATCCACATTTTACCCAGCGCATGAAAAACGGAACCGCTAAGGCTCCGTCTTCCACAATGTAAAGAATGTAGATTAATACTCTTTCGCATCAATCCAAGTCATCAGTTTACGGAGGCGACGACCGACCAACTCCAATTCGTGATCTTTGTCGAGTCGGCGGCGACTCTTGAAGTTAGCTGCTCCACCTTTGTTCTCCAGAATCCAGTTCCTAGCGAAGACACCTTCCTGGATTTCTTTTAATACCTGTCGCATTACCTGACGAGTATCTTCCGTGATAATACGAGGACCGGTCATGTAATCACCGTACTCAGCAGTATTTGAAACACTATATCGCATGTAGCTAATACCACCTTCATAGAACAGGTCAACGATCAACTTCAGTTCGTGAAGACATTCGAAGTAAGCCATCTCCGGCTGATAACCGGCTTCTACTAAGGTTTCGAAAGCCATCTTTACCAATTCGCTAACGCCACCACAAAGCACAACCTGTTCACCGAACAAGTCCGTTTCGGTTTCTTCCGCGAAGGAAGTCTGAATCACCCCACCGCGAGTACCACCGATCCCTTTTGCATAAGCCAAACCAAGAGCCTTCGTTTCTTCACTGGCACCATCACTCAATGCAATCAGACTGGGAACCCCACCACCTTTTTCATATTCTGCACGAACCAGATGGCCAGGGCCTTTCGGGGCAACCAATAGAGCATCAACACCGGCTGGTGGAGCTACCTGCCCAAAATGGATGTTGAAACCATGGGAGCACATTAGGATGTTACCTTCGCTCAGGTTGTCACGAATCTGTTCACGATAGATGTCACCCTGAACTTCATCCGGAAGGAGTACATTCACAAGGTCACCCTGCTGAGTTGCTTCAGCAATTGAGACTGGTTCGAAACCGTGGCTTACTGCCAGGTCATAGTTTGGACTTCCAGGTCGCTGACCAATAATCACGTTACATCCGCTATCACGGAGGTTCTGTGCCTGAGCGTGTCCCTGCGAACCATAACCGAGAATGGCGATTGTCTTATCTTTCAAAAGAGAAAGATCAGCATCGTTGTCGTAATAAATCTGGGCTGCCATTGAAAGTTACCTTCTTTCACTTACATATAAATTTGGGGTCTTGTTTTATTCACCTGAGGCCTCGCGAGTTATCAATTCTCACTGTCGGGGCAGACTCAAGTCACTCTTCGTCGTTTTCACTTAAAGCCAGCGAGTCGCTGCGAATCAGTGCAATTCGTCCTGTACGCGACAACGCCGTAATACCAAAGGGGCGGACACGTTCAATAAATGCTTCCAACTTCGATTCACGACCGGAAATCTCAATCATCATCTCTGTATGACCAACATCTACGATCTTGCCACGAAAGATATCCACCAATTCACGAATCTCAGATCGCTGACTACCTGCCTCAGCCTTCACTTTAATGATCATCAAATCACGCTCAACATGCTGGTGAGCACTGATATCCGTCACCTGAACAACGGTCACGATCTTTTCAAGCTGTTTGGCAACCTGTTCGAGCACACTGTCACCACCCACGACCACAAATGTCATTCGTGAGAGTGTCGAATCTTCAGTCGCACCCACTGCAAGTGAGTCAATATTAAATCCACGGGACGCCAGCATACCCGAGACGTGCGCAAGCACTCCGGGAACGTTTTGAACCAAGGCTGAGATAACGTGACGCATAGTTAAATTCGCTATTACTTGACAGCTTCAATAAACGGGTAAACATGCATCCTAGACTGACTTATTCACCTCGACAAGTGGGAGAATGAACCCCAGCAAGGGCAGAAAATGCTAGTGGCTAACGAATTGGATAAGGCGATGGTAATGCATAGCGAAAGTAAGGGTTGGATCGCCTGAATCTCTGATCCCTGCATCGCCTTATTCAGACTCAAACATCTGCTTTATCAGGATTCACATTAATCGTTTAGCATTGGCTTTAATCAAAACAATCGTCCCCGGGATAGCGTTGGTCAATGCTGGGTATTTTACCTGTGGAGCAAGTCGATAATTAACGCGAATGTAAGGTATTGGTAAAGATTAAGAGTTGCAGCCGCATTCACGCTCGTCGTCATGCATTTACTTTTTGATCATTCTCCCTCCATATGATCTTCTCAACGACTCAGCATGTCATGTTCATGGATGTCGAACTTGCCAATAAAATACAAAACCGTTGAACGATAACATTCTCCTCGCCATTTTTCCGGGAAGCGACAGGGGATCTCTAATCCCAACGGATTGCCCGTACGCCTTTTTACTGAATCACTCGTTACTTGTTGCGAGTGCACGTTACCTGCTACGAGTGAAGACGGGCAGGATTTTCTGAGGCACCGCACTCAGCATTTTCCCCATGCCTTGGTGGTGTGCCGTCACAACGATGATCAACTCCAGTTCTGGCAATATCAGTATGAATTGCCCGCCGGCACCACGACCCGATTGACAATCGTACGTGCGATCTCCAACCCGCATGTCATGCCGCCACCAAAAATAACCATAGGATGTTCCCTGAGGGTTAGTGTGAATACGATCCGTTGCCTGTTGAACAAAGTCGGCTGGAATCAGTTGTTGACCATTCCACTTACCAGCGTTACTCACCAACATGCCCCACTTGAGCATGTCACGGGAACGCATGCTGCTTCCGGCAGCTGACTTAGGGAGTCCACTGACGTCATCTTGCCAAGCAAAGTTGGTAATTCCAAGTTTCGCAAGCAGTTCTGTTTCGATGAACTTTCTGGCGGAACCTGGCACGACAGCTTCCAGCACCTGCATCGCCATCGAAGGATCAGAGCCTTGGTATTGGAAGCTCTTTTTGGTCGTAGGTATGGGGTCGCTGTATTGCAAGTAAGCTTGGATTTGCCCCTGGCCCGACAACAAATCGTTTTCTTTTCTAAGCTCATTCACCTTAGCCCGATCAATCCGTATCCCGGATTTCATATTCAGGGCCTGGGCAAGGGTAATCTCATCAGCTCCGGAAACGAGTTTAGATCGATCAATATTCTTCAAAAAATCAACCACTGGACGATCCAAGTCCTCCATACTCAGGTGATTTAACTGAATCGCTCGACCGATCGCCATCGCTGTGTAAGATTTGGTGATCGACATTTGGTAATGAGGGTAGTTGATTCGACCCCGGCGGTAGTAAGACTCGAAAAGCAGTTTGTGATTCTGATACAACAGCAGGCTATCAATCTCTCCGTGATCACCAGCAGCAATCTCCTCTGCGAAGGCAAGAAGGGTGTTCGAGAGTTCGTTGTCTTGACCTAAACTGCCAACCGCGATTCCGTCCATTCGATCTTGCGGAGAAATGTTGAAAAACGGCTTTATTAAATAGGGAATATCTTTTTCCAACGCATAGGAAACATCCTCCGCATTGAGGTCTGTAATTTCAGGAGCCGTGCCTTCAGCAATCTCACGATTTTTTGCTTCCCAACTCTCTGTTTCGCGATTTTCGATGTCACTATTTTTACGTGTAACTCCGATCGTGAGTGAGTCAATTTTTTGGATCATGTCGGGTCGAACCCAGTCCGTTGGCTGGTAACCTTCCGGAACCTGGGGCTTGAAAACTTCGATGACTTCATTTTCCGGATCAAATAGCGGCCAGGCATCTGTACGAAATGGTGAGGCCGGCAAGCCTTCGCGGTTGTAGAGCAGGTTGCGTTTAGATGGGTTCATCGCCCATGCATAACGTACCGCCACTGGTGATTTGACTTGAGTGGACGAAACAATCACTTGGCTACCCTCGATGACAGCCTCTGCCCACTGCCATTGCCTATCGGCACCAGCAAGGGCAAAAGAGTTCAGTTTCGATTCCCCGGATTTGATCAGGTCATTGCCACTAACCAAACCGCTGCCGATGGAATCAAAGTCTAGGACAATTTGACTCCCGTTAATTTTTTGGTTTCGTAACCTTGGTCCAGAACCTACCAAATTGATGTCATAAACATTTTCCAGGGCATACAATGCATGGCGTATTCCGATCGGTCGTTTATTCTTTGGATGCAGGAGAACAGCGTCCCCCGTATCGATGGACACAACTAGCCCTACGTTGCCTATTTCCTTGTTGGCCAAACGCATCGCCTCACGGTTAACAATCCAGGGTGCTTCCAAGTCTTCAGTGGGCTTGTCTTGCGGTGCATGCCAACTGGGTAACTGAGTGAGGATAAACGGAAAGTCTGCGGCAACATTTCCACCTGACTGCTCGTGCCAGGAAGATCGGTAATGGCTAATTAGCTTTTTGATTTGCTCGTAATAGTGTTCTGCCTGCGGAACATTCTTTGAATTCCTTTCACCCTGATACCAGATCGCACCTCGAATGCCATAAGGCCGAATAGGATGAATCATGGCGTTGTAGATATGGCCCGGATATTGATGGCCCAGGTTGGCCGGCTTTGTCATCAAGGGTGGTTGTAGTTGTCTCCACTGATTCTTCATCGTTTCACCTGCAGCAATCTTCTGCTCGTAGGTGATGTATTCCTGCTGCCACGTCTTCAACGCATCATCACGATCATAACGCCGTGATGTTTTGTTTAACTGAGCTATGTGTTGCTCTGTGCGTTTTTCACCGGCTTGAATATCTGTGGGCATCCAGCCTTCAATAGGTGTTCCAGCGTAAGCCTGGACGATGATTCCAACGGGAACCCCAAGAGCTTCCTGAAGCGTCTTGCCAAAGTAGTAGGAAACCGCTGAAGTCGTTGCAGCGGTGTCGGGTGTGCAGGAAACCCATGTGGCGAGTAGATCACGTGATTCCTCGAGTGGTTCGTGCCAGTGCTCACGCGATGATTTGAAGATCCTCAGATCAGGTGCATTCGCACGTACCGCTTCGCGATCAGCGTCAAAGCAATTACCCAGTGCCCATCCCATGTTGGATTGACCGGCACATAACCAGACCTCACCAATCGCGATGTCCTTTAGTAAAATCGCACTGTTTCCACGGATGGTGATGGAATATCCAGTTCCATGCAAAGGTGTTTCCAGTGAGACTTGCCACTTACCTACTGCATTGGCTGTCGTCTTGGCAGTTTTACCCCAGCTCGCTTCAACGGAGACTTTTTCACCCGGCTCCGCAAAGCCCCACACGATATTTGCAGTCTTTTGCTGCAATACCATCCGATCACTGAAGAGACTTGGCAAACGTATATCTGCGTGTGCGATGTATTGGACACTAAGAAGCAATACGAATGTTGTGAGTGACTTCATAGAAGATTTTCAACGATCAAAGAACAACGCGAATTTAATAATGTACCGACAGATCTTGTTTATCGTGTTTCAGTTTAACGACCCAAAATCTCACGGTTTCGAAATAGTTCCGACAAGGGAAGCAATTTTACCAGCAAGCCGATTCACACTACCATCACCATCAGGATGTAGGCGATTGCTAAGAAAAATAAATACGCGGTCTCTTTCAGGATCAATCCACATCACGGTACCGGTGAAACCGCCATGGCCAAACGCCGTATCAGAAAATTGATCACCGCGATTGCTCGAGTAGGGTGAACGATGGTCCCAGCCATAGGTTCGCGTACCAATGATATGCGATTCACGTTGTACACTGCGGGGACGAGTCATCATTTTGAAGGTGGACCGAGGAAATGGTGAGGTCTCGTCACCTGCCGAAAGACGCAGCATTTGCTGACCATATCTTGTCAGATCATCGGCCGTCGAAAACAGGCCTGCATGTCCAGCAACCCCCTGCAGTAGATGAGCGCGTGGATCGTGGACTTCACCTTTAAGCCACTTCCCGTCGCGCTGTTCTGTTGTCGCCGCTCGTTTTTTGAGTTCCACCGGCGGGTTGAAGGTTGTTTCTTTCATCGCAAGGGGCGCGAACACATGCTGTTGTGCATATTTGTCTAACGGTTGGTTGCTGATTCGCTCAACAAGCTTCCCCAAAACAATAAATCCGACATCCGTGTATGTGAACCTTGTTCCGCGATCAGTAACAGGCTTCAAGTCACAAATCTTCTTCCATGACGTTTCAACTCCATCGCGGTAATCACGAAGCGAATTGTCTGGAATCAGGCCACCCACGTGCAACAGAAGGTCTTCGACCGTGATCACGTCTTTGCCATGTTTACCGAATTCCGGCAGGAAATCAGAAACCTTTGACTGAGGAGAAAGCTGCCCTTCACCAATGAGTTTCATTATCGAGGTCGCAGTAGCAATTGGTTTGGTCAGAGATGCAAGGTCGAACACAGTATCGACCGTCATGCGTTCAGCAATCGGTTTTACCTGCCTTTGCCCAAAGGCGCGACGATAAAGTACTCGGTCACGGTCGGCAATAACCACTACCGCACCTGGCATTTCCCCGTCTTTGATACCTTGTTCAACAATCGACTCAATGGCATCAAAGTTTGTTTGGGTGGAAGATGCCTGAGGATCATCCGATGGCACCGGGCAAGCAACCAAAGATTCTCCATATGTAAGAAGATGGACCAGAGACATGCATAGAATCGCATGGAATTTTTGTGATCGACTCAGAAGCGGAAATAGCATGTTGGTTTTCTCACTGGTTAGTGATAAGACGGTTCCCGTTGAAGACAAAATAAGAATGAATAGAAGAATAAACGATCACTATGGAAAAACAATCCCCGTTAACAGACCTCCATATCTAGGTCATACCCTCACCAAGGCAAGAGAATTAGCCAGCCAGTAAGGTTACATTCTACGTGTGATGCGTATCGACGGCGAGCCTATGTTTGGGACAACAGACTTTGTGGGAAACCCCATCGACATCGTCACTGAGAACGGGATGATTGTCCCTTGGTAAGGTGGATGACTCTCATCAATGCCTATACACATCTGAAATTCTTAGTCCGTTACTATCAGCCAACAGGGGCATGGCAGCTGGTATGAAGACACCTGAAATATTTGGTCAGCCCGACGCGAATCTGGCTCACTGCAGATACGGTCAAACCGGGCTTGCCAGACTTACCCTAAAAAGTAAAAGAAACCCGGCAGCTGCCGTCAATGTCCACGTGATTGCAAGGTAAAAATTTCTAAGGTCCCGTGTTCCTGTGAATCGAGCCCAGTAGTACAAACTGAATAACCCCATGACAACGATCATCCAAAAAAACATTGTCAGTAGAAGCCCATAGTTGCCTGGATGAGGTGAATTAAAAAGTGGGATCACAATTGGCAAAGCTAGTAGGATTGCTGCAGCGAGTGACTGTTTCCACGGATATTGATTTGCCAATGGATCCGATTCGCTGTTCTTGCGAAAACTCAAGTTTCCGGTAGCTGCCTCTAAAATCAGCCAAACAAAACCAGCGGCCAATTGATGGAACACAACAATGCCTAAAATAAACAGCAATTCCATAATCTTCTTTCTTACTACTCCGTCTAACGTCTTAAATATATGCCCTAATTTTAGGTGAGCGTGATAAGTGTTTATGTAGCGGAATTGAGGACATGTCGACTATTGCGAATAAGATCTACTACAAACGCTAGTTAACGACGGGCTAAGAAAACATTGCTCTGACAGGGTTGCAGCAGAAAATCGCACGAGACAACCCTCAGCAGCATCTTACAACGGGCACAAGCTTTGAACACATACTAGAAAGGCTCCTGCAAGCCGGTGAAGGTTCGCAGGAGCCTTTAGTGGAGTACATCCGGAGGGATTCGAACCCCCAACCCTCGGTTCCGAAGACCGATGCTCTATCCAGTTGAGCTACGGATGCAAATAGGAATTAGTTGTCAAAATATCAGCAACTGAAGTAATGTCAAGAGTGGGTGATCTTAGTTCGTCACACGTCGAGGCACATAGTCATGGTCCCGTTTGCGAATCAATTCTGCCGTAATTATCTTGTCCGGTTGCAGCTTCGCATCCGGCATTTCAGGATTGACCTTTGTAATTTGCCGAACAATCTCCAGTCCTTCAATCACACGCCCGAAGCACGTGTGCTTCCCATTCAGATTGGCCGTCGGTCGGAAGGTGATAAAGAACTGAGAGCCTCCTGTATTTGGTCCGCCATGAGCCATACCAAGTGACCCTGTGAAAAATTTACGATGGTCGTTACGGGTCAGACACTCGCAATAAATCCGATAACCAGGCCCACCAGAACCATCACCTTTCGGACAGCCGGTCTGAGCCATAAAGTTCTCTAAGACTCGATGGAACTTCAATCCGTCGTAGTACCCTTGCTCAACCAAATTAACAAAGTTCCCGACTGTCTCGGGTGCTTCGTTTTCGAACAGCTCAATTACAATCTCACCTTTACCAGTCGTGAGTTTCACGCGTGGCAAGTCATCCGCCTCCGCTTCTGCTGTTCGAATCTCTGCTTCCCGCTTCCAAAAATCGGCATAGCCCTTCTTTACTTCACCATAGTAGTTGCGGCCCATCTGAGAAATCTCGCCGACCTGTTCAGCTCGCTTAAACGCTTCTTCCGCCTCAGCAAATTTATGATTGGCGAAACGTGAGATACCGATCATATCATGCAACTTACGTTCGGTACTTCCTGCTTCCAACATGGAAACACTAATATGTTCACAGGTTTCATAATCATCCGCCAACAAGGCCTCACCGGCTAATTCGATCAACATCCGAACCAACGCTCGATCTCGAGTCTGGGGATTTTCAACAAAGGCTGCGAGGGCAGCCGACCTTAGTTTTGGAAATAACACGTCACCTTTAGAAACAACTTCTACCCACTGTTTTCGAATTCCTGGAATCTGCGATGGTTTGGCGCTATCAAACTCCGCCCTTAGCTGCTGCAGATCTTTCATCATCTGCTTCCATTCAGCAAGCTTAGAGTCATAAGCTTTACGAGCCGGCCCCTGCTCGGCGGAAGCTTCCGCAGGCACGCCCTCTTTTTGTTGAAGAGTTATCGCGAATACATTGGCTGCTGCGGCAACTAAAAGCAACACTACGCAACTGGTGACAATACGATTCTTCATCTGGGAACCTGAATATTGAATTAAGACAGAAGTAAACATCTTCTTTATTTCTTAAGCCTAGCACCTCTGACTGGTGAAAAAGACTTCGAGCATTTGTTGTTATACGAACAAACGGAAGAATTGCCCATACGACCGGCATGACTGATACGTCTGGAATATCCTACGTAGTGAATCACGAATTGGATCACTACCAATTCTCTTTGTCTGTCGCTAGGCTGAAGGACATGAATCGTCGCAGTAAGAAACTCGGTCGTACCCGCCAGCGCAAAGAAGCTTCGATGCAAACGAAATTACGCATCATCGGAGGTAAATATGGTGGACGACAAATTCAATACAGCGGTGAGCAACGTACTCGTCCGATGAAGAACCGAGTGCGTGAAGCAATGTTCAATCTAGTCGGGCCCTGGGTCAAAGGGACATATACTATCGACTTGTTCGCCGGTACGGGCGCCGTCGGACTCGAATCCGTCAGCCGGGGTTCCGTCGGAGCGACGCTCATCGAAAAACATTTTCCAACAGCTCGAATGATCAGTGATAATGTTCGCACCTTGGAATTAGAGTCGACCGTGGAAGTAGTTTCTGGCGATGCGTTCCACTGGCTCGAACACCGTATGCCAAGCCAGTTCCAGCCTCCGTCGAATACTCCCTGGGCCATATTCTTCTGCCCTCCTTATGACTTCTTTCTCAACCGACAGGAAGAAATGCTGAATATGATTCAGACGATGATGGATCGAGCTCCCACGGGAAGCCATGTGATCGTCGAAAGTGATACTCAGTTTTCAGACGAACTCTTACCTTATGCCGGGCAGTGGGATGTAAGGACTTACCCGCCCGCGGTTCTGATGTTATTAGAGAAATTCAAGTAAACCGGATTGTTGTTTGTTCTTCCGCATTTAACCTCATCGAACCTGCACTCAAACTACCGAAGTCAACTTCCCGATTTCAGCACCAAGCTCTTTTCAGCTTACGAATCTCGTTTTCTCAGAGCGAGAATCCACCCGCCAACAAATAACGCCACGGCTGACAAGGGAAAAACAAACTTGAGAATTCGGGTGCTCATCTCAATCTGATCACTCACCCCTTCATATTCTGCAGCAAGCTCAGCTCGGTCCCAGGCTAGAAACGAACCAACGGCCAGTATCAACCCCCAAACGGCAACGGAAACAATGAGCCACTTGGTAACCGTCCTGCGTGTTGCCATTTCTGTCGGAGAAATTTCTTCGTTTTGATTTGGTTCAGCTTGAATATCCATAATATCCCACCGATTGAATTCCTGTTTTTGAGGTCACCATTTCAACGATACGATCAACTTCTGAGTCTGCCAATGGGGTAACATAAGATTCAGCCGGCAGTCTGGCAATCGTATAAATCTGGACCAGCGAAATCTCTCCACCCTGCTGGCGTATATGGGAAAGTCGCTGACAAAACATCTCCAACTCATTATCACCGGGCCCTTGATCATTCACTTTCATAAATAGAGACTGAATGACGATCGGTCGAATGCTGGCTGCCTGTTCAATATTATCCAGAACCCGCTGAAAGGGAATGCTCGTACGTTCGATCAATCTGTAGTACTCTTCTGACCCCGCATCAAGCTTGGCCCAGATTTCACCCTGATTAGCATCCATGATCTCCAAACCACGCTGAACATGGTCCCGATGGAACATACTGGCATTCGTGATCAACACCATCTTCACCGAGTCCAGACCATGCTTTTGCTTGAGCTCAGCACAAGACTGGATGATTTCATCAAAGTTCTTGTAGGTCGTTGGCTCTCCATCACCCGAAAATGCGATATCGTTGAGTCTTTGGAGAGGGGGCGGGACTGCGGAAAACTGCTCGGTCCTGAATAATTTACCTGAGACAACCAACCCCAACATGTCATCCAGTTCCGTTAAGAGCTGGCTCATTTCCACAAATCGAGTTTCGCTGCTTGTCATACGGTCAACCTGACAATAGATACAGTCGAAATTACAGACTTTATCTGGGTTTAGATTAACGCCTATCGACACACCCTGACTACGCCGGCTAAGAACCGGATAGACAAATCGATTCATCTCAAACGATCGCTCGTGGGACGTATGAAGCACATTCTTCTGCATGCTTACTATTATACCGTCCTTCTTGATTTCGTCTTCCCAATCCGGGGTGAAAATCCCTGAGAACTGACGGAACTACCGCTCTGTTGAATCTTCAACGGATGCCGTGACTGGCTTCTTATCGGTGATAGCAAAAGTTAGCCAACCCTGATTAATTTCAAAAAGCTCAACTCCGCTGGTCTCCATACTTGGATGCTGAGTAATGTTTTCCCCGAGTAGCGTCAGGGTTCGAGTCGAAGGTAGTACCTTGTTAAAAATCGTCTGTAATGCAATTCGATCTCCAAGTCGTAAACCTTTACCAAGAATCTGAATAACACCATGACGCTCAAGGGTTCCACTAATGGCATCTGAAGACGGGGCGTACTCCGCCAAAATAGCAAAGTTTCTCCAACCGACTCGCTTGTTCTGCAACTGACGCATCTGAATCATCAGTTGTACTTTACCTTTGTAAAATCGAATTCGAACCGATTCCCTCTCCATGAAACGAACCATGACCGTCTCTGGTATATCCATTGGCACCTCGAAATTATCCATCCCAAGTTGTTCAGCAATTCTCGCCATCACGTCGACGAGTTGACCGGACTTCCCATCAAGCTCCAGATTGTGGAGCAGATTATTCATCGCTGATTCATGGACCTGAATTCCTACAAGCGTCTCTGCCGGGATCTCAGGATGAAAGCCATGGGCGGCTAACTGATGAATACCGGCCAGTCGATAATCGATCGCAAGCTTGTTATCCACCGTATGTAATTGAGTAGCGACCGGGCGTAAGTTGAGATCCTGCATGGGCTCCAGCCAACGTGAATTGTACGTCTGTTCCATTTTGCTCATTTGGTTCACAACTTTGTCATCAAGCGTATCGGTCGCCTGTTGGCGAATTCGCAGATCCATCGCTTTGGCGGCCGACTTTTCTTTCTGTTTGTACTGATTCTTCGCCATGTTACGAGCAATGCCGCCAAGCAGTGAATTATCGTAGTCTGTTTCAAAGTTGACGAGCTTACTCTCGCTCTGAACATCCGCTAATGTTTCGCCAAACTCGATACCGCTTGGCGAAATCATAATCTTTTTATTAGCCTGAAAAGAAGCTGAAGCTTCATTTTCAAAGACGGCAGCACCTTTGGTCGACGTGGTGCGCGACTCAATTTCTCCCTGAGCATCCAACCCGATTACCCACCGCCCGTCATCTTCCAGCAGTTGCACATTCAAACGTGAGGTAGTGTCGCTAGTACCTTCAACACGAGCACCTAACACTTTATCTTCAATCGGAGCAGATACCTGAGTCTCTGACGGAATCAATCGATTAATAAACTCTTCCGCAATTCGAATACGGATATTCCCGGCACGGTAACGCTCCTCGAGCATCGCTCCAAGACTAGCTACGTTATCATCAAGTGACCAGCGAATTACCTGAAACGTGTTGGCAATAGGAACCGCTCGATAATTGTAACGACTGCTTTCGAATAACTCGATATCACGCATGAGCTTTGGATAATCGACTGGTTCAACACACCACTGACGCAATCCAAATTCCAAGCTGGTAAATGCTTCTTCCTGAAGCAATGACTTTTGTTCAGGTGTAAGCGAACGTGCGTGCATGCGTAATAGGATTCGCTGAGCTTCCTTGCCACGAGCAGCAACATCAACACCGTCGTCACGAGTCACATACTGACGCAACTCATCCAGATTCAAATAGACCTGCCAATTATCAGCTTCATCAGATCCAACCAGTCGTTCCTCGATCCCTTCAATGGCCGCTGCCACCTGGTCTCGTGAGGAACCCGGAGTCTCCACGGATACTTGTTGATTGGAAACAATCGTTTGTATTGCGTGCCAGATTTCAAGTCGAGTATCCAGTCCGACAAGTGTCTTTTGCATGACAACCATCGGCTCACCAGTCGGCACTTTGGAAAGAAGCACCTGCCCCTGCTCATGAGCACCTCGCAAGGACGCCAAGACTCGCACTGACTCGACAGAACCTAGACCACGAACCGCCGGGAATGCTTCCAGTGAATCCAAAAGTCCCTGGGCCCAATCAGAGAGCACTGCAATCGTTGCCAACTGTTTCAATTGACGCTGAAGTTGCGGAGACTGAGGCCAGCATTCTGGCTGGGGATCAATCGGATCCCCTTCTGCCTGGTCGATCGCCTTCGGTGTCGACATATCAACTGCAGATTTCTCTTGAGATTCTGATCTCGCTACCAAAAACACATCTGACATGTCCATCGTTTCAGACATTCCCGCCGAACCGTCAGCTGCTCGTTGCATCATATCCTTAGCCGAAGGAACCCGAGGAATCGTAACACTCCGGGCTTCCAGAGGCTTTGGTGTCGGCGTATCTTCCTCCAAGAACTTTTGCGGCATCTTCGTTTCCAACAAAGCGACTTGCTGTGGCTGTTCAACAACCACTGAATCGATTTCTAACAAAGAATCAATCAATACTTTTTCTATGTCTTCGGTTACCAATACCCCAGGAGTTGTTATCACAGATTCTACTCCAGCTTCTGCCGCCAATTGCTCAACGGCATCCACCAAGATAGGAATCGCCAACTCTTCGCTCACAGCAACTTCTTCCACTTCTGTAGGCTTCGTTAGTAAAGCATGACGCTGAAGAATCTGCTGTATATCAACGACCTCGTCATCTCCCAAAGGAACAACTATCGACTCCTTTAGCTCTGGTGCTAATGAAGATTCAGCCTCCAACGCCTCTTCGGCGATTGGAGAAAATCGGTCAAACGCTCCAATCGATAATGTGAATAGGAATAGACAGAAGATCATTAAATACGGTGAACTGGGTTGCTTTGTGGTCACGAGCTTTGTTCTCTTTTCTCTTCGATCCGACAGTCTCAACTATCATGCGATCTGGCTCAATCCGCCTGTCCAATTTCACATGGTAGAAGCATATCGGAAACGCAAAATGCATCTCTACAACTAGTAAAATCGGAATATACCGACTAAAGAGTAAAACCCGATTTCAATTAAGAAGGCAGAAAAATCCGCTCGAGGCAGGAAAATAGGCAAACTAGGGGAAGCCTGCGGGTTAGAAGTCTATTTCTTGACCATTTTGATTGATTAACACCGTATCGTGATGCTCATAAGAAGGAGCACAGCAGCATAGAAAAAGCAGTATCTGCTCCCCGGAATTTCGGATCGTATGAATCGCTCCAGGTGGAATCGCAATCGCATCACCAGGACCGACCGGTTGCGTTTCCTTCCCAATCGTCATCTCACCCACTCCCTCAAGAATGTAATAAATCTCTTCGGTCAGTGGATGATAATGCGGTTGAGTTTCCAACCCCGGAGCAATCCGCGCCTCGGCCAGACTTTGTTTGCTTATGACTGAATTTCGATGAGCTAGCAATTCGCGGATCACTGAACCATCCTTCGCGGTGAAGGCCGGCACATCATTGATATTGTGGATGTCCATATCTACTTATTTGATATTTCTATTCGCTTCAACCGAAACTTTGAGCTGACTGGCTGGTTTAGTATTCGTCAGCTATTCAGGATCCCTGGTGTTCTAGTACCCGTTTACACTACATCCTGGATAGCTGACTTTTTGCGCTTGGAGACAATGTTTACCCACAAGACAATAACTTCCATTAGTCGTTATCTTTTTCCTGAGCTTTCTCGTCTTTATCATCACCTTCTTTATTACCGTCCGGCTGCGGCTGTACATAACCAAATGGTAAAGCGGCCGTCACTTTAAGAGAAGTCGCTTTAGCCCGCATGAGCTGCGCCTGAGGGGTATAGTACCAGGCGTTGACTTCGACTTTATCGCCAACGCGGGCCAAAGTTGGATTGTTCATTTTGACTCTAATTGTGATCTTATCTGCCATCGGCACTGTTGTTTGAAAACCGGGACCTGAGACAGTCATTTTTGAATCTTTGATATTCACGAGTCTTCCCGAAATCAAATACCGAGCCGTTTGTTCGGATGGTTCCGTCTTCTCACCACCAAACAGTTCCTTATTCGCTCCAGCGATCCCATCCATCTGGATTCCCAGTTTCGTCTCCTTGTTGGGCTGAAAAACCTGCATGTCTTTAATGGCGGCCTGGGCTACACCTTTAGAATTGAAGATGCCAGTAAAACTCACATACGCCCCGCGCTGTAACCAGCGCAGTTCAGCCTGTCCCAGCACTTCCACATATTGTGCATTATCCGGCAAGAAGATAGTCCACTTCTGTCCCGAGTCCAACTCTACATAATAACCAGCGTTAAAGAGACCAATAATTTTACCGTCCGTGCGTAGGGTTTCTTTCGGAATTTGCTGTTCCTGCGCCTGTATACCTGCAAAAGAAGTCAATATTATCGAAAGGAGAAGTAGTTTTCGTATCATAAATTACACTTTCAGGAAACTGGGTAATTTGACGGGTCGCTGGATAGTTACGGCTTCTCAGGGTAGTCCTAACCGCACTACAATGAGGAACGTTGAGAGCGCGCAATGAGCCCTCAGGTACCTTTCCAATTATAGGCCCCAATGGAAGGAATTCATCAGGAATCTCCATGAACGGTGTTAAAAGACAGATAACGGTTCCAAAGTTTGTTAGCTTCAAGCAACAAGGCCATCGTATTTCTATGCTAACGGCTTATGACTACCTGTCCGCAAAAATCCTGGACGAAGCGAATATTGAAGCCATTCTCGTGGGCGACACCGTCGGCATGGTGTTTCAGGGACACGAGACAACATTGCCAGTGACACTGGATGATATCATTTATCACGCTGAGATCGTTGGTCGAGCCGTCCATCACGCACTAGTGGTTGTCGACCTCCCATTTCCAACGCATCTTGTTGGTGACCAATCTGCTATCGCGTCAGCAGGCCGCATCCTCAAAGAAACGCGGTGTCAGGCGGTCAAGTTGGAAGGGGGAGCGGATCAGGCAGACACGATTGCGGCTTTGGTTTCTGCAGGCATACCTGTCATGGGACATATCGGTCTGCGTCCACAAAGCGTCCACACCATGGGCGGCTATAAAGTTCAACGGGATGAAGAGCAACTGTTGAGTGATGCATTAGCTGTTCAACAGGCGGGAGCCTTTTCAGTCGTTCTCGAATGTGTCCCGGCTGAACTCGCCGAAAAAATAACTCAGACGCTCGACATCCCTACGATAGGGATCGGAGCGGGTAAACAATGCGATGGTCAGGTATTAGTCCTTACCGACATGCTCGGACTGACTCAGGAACCTCCTCGTTTTGTAAAAAAATATGCCGACCTGCAAAGCACCATTGCCAATGCCGCGTCGCGTTATCGTGATGAGGTCCAATCCGGTGACTTTCCCGGTTCTGAACACTCTTACAAATAAAGAGCAACTTCGATATGCCCAATAAGTTGGCCAACGAATCCAGTCCATACCTCCTGCAACATCAAAACAATCCAGTCAATTGGTACCCCTGGGGTAACGAAGCACTGCAACGCGCCAAAGACGAATGTAAACCAATCTTTCTCTCAATCGGTTACTCAGCCTGTCACTGGTGTCATGTCATGGAGCATGAGAGCTTCGAAGATGAAGCGATCGCAAATTTGCTCAACGAGAAATTCATTAACATTAAGGTCGATCGCGAGGAACGACCTGATCTGGACCAGATCTATATGAATGCCGTTCAGATTCTTACCGGGCACGGTG
>Ga0315321_10001239_pt1 | contig 19538 bp, 18 predicted proteins | sample M180m21515metaG_FD_203464 | JGI IMG/M metagenome (GOLD analysis project Ga0315321, IMG submission 203464) | Ammonia-oxidizing marine archaeal communities from Monterey Bay, California, United States - M1 80m 21515 | ecosystem: Environmental > Aquatic > Marine > Intertidal zone | place: USA...
AACCTTAACGAGCCAGCGAGCGAGCTTGCCGTCGGTCATTGTCGGCGACAGGGCAGGCATAAGGATGTTCGTCGCCATGGTCAGTCTCCTGGCGGTCAGACAGATGAAGCCGAGCGGGCTATCGGTAGCACGCTGCTTTAGCGGCGGAGACAATATCGTCCGCGCTCGCAAGCGCTAGTTCTTCCAAATTCGCGGCATACGGCATTGGTACGTCTTCACCGGCCACGCGGACAATCGGTGCATCCAGCCAATCGAATGCCTTTTCCATCATGGTCGCAGCAAGTTCAGCGCCGATCCCGGCATAGGGCCAACCTTCCTCCACAGAAACTAAACGGTTGGTCTTCTGCACAGAATGGACAATCGTATCCGTATCAAGCGGCCGGATGGTGCGAAGGTCAATCACCTCCGCCTCGATCCCCTCACCTGCCAAGATATCAGCAGCCTCAAGCGCTTTTTGGCACATGAGTGAGAACGCTGTGATCGTCACGTCCTTGCCCACACGCAATACTTTGGCGCGGCCAATTGGCGTCACGAAATCTTCATCTGTGGGCACGTCGAATGTCTGGCCGTAGAGAATCTCATTCTCTAGGAAGATTACCGGATTTGGATTGCGGATCGCGGCCTTCAATAGGCCTTTCGCATCACCCGCCGAATACGGAGAAATCACAATCAAGCCCGGCACATGGGCAAACCAACTTGCGTAGCACTGGGAATGCTGGGCGGCGACGCGCGCAGCAGCGCCATTCGGGCCACGGAAGACGATGGGACAGCCCATCTGACCGCCGGACATATAGAGCGTCTTGGCAGCAGAGTTGATGATGTGATCCATCGCCTGCATGGAGAAGTTGAATGTCATAAATTCAACAATTGGCTTCAGGCCATCGAAGGCCGCGCCAACGCCAATACCGGCAAAACCATGCTCAGTAATCGGCGTATCGATCACACGTTTATCGCCAAACTCATCCAGCAAGCCTTGGCTGATTTTATACGCGCCATGATATTCTGCGACCTCTTCACCCATCAGGAATACGTCGCCATCGCGGCGCATTTCTTCAGCCATGGCGTCACGAAGCGCGTCACGGACCGTTTGCTCTTTTGTGTCCTCGTAGGCTTTGGCTTCCGCCGCATCCATCTCTGACGTTGGCGCGACAGCTGTTGCAGCCAGGTCACTTTTGCGCGCGCCAACATCAGCCTTTGCTTCAGCAGGTGCTGCAGCTGCTTCAACTTTCGGCGCAGGCGCAGATTTTCCCGCATCAGCCGGCGCTTCTTCGCCATCGCCAACAAGCACGGCGATGACAGCGTTGACTTCAACGCCTTCCGCCCCTTCTTCGACCAGCAACTTGCCGACCTTGCCTTCGTCGACCGCTTCAACTTCCATTGTCGCTTTGTCGGTCTCAATCTCAGCGATCAGGTCGCCAGCGCTCACATTGTCGCCTTCTTTAACGAGCCAACGGGCAAGTTTTCCCTCGGTCATCGTCGGCGACAGGGCCGGCATAAGGATATCAATAGCCATGGTATTCCCCCTGTTCGCGCGCTTACGCTTCGATCAGAACATCGGTGTAAAGCTCAGACGGATCGGGCTCTGGGCTTGATTGCGCAAACTCTGCCGAGTCCGCCACGACAGCCCGCACATCAGCGTCGATCTTCTTGAGCGCGTCCGCGTCCACAATTTTGCTTTTGATGAGATGCTCACGGAGCGTCTCAATTGGATCGCGTTCTTCCCGCATTTTGTTTACTTCGTCGCGGGAGCGGTATTTGGCCGGATCGGACATTGAATGGCCGCGATACCGGTAAGTTTCCGCTTCCAGCAGCACAGGTCCGTTGGTCCGGGCGTACTCGACCGCCTCTTTGCATTCTTCTGCCATGGTCATGACGTTCATGCCGTCAATCTTCTTGTTCTTAATGCCATAGGCGTCACCACGAAGGTGCAGCGCTGGACCGGCAGAGGATCGGTTTACCGATGTGCCCATGCCGTACTTATTATTCTCAATCACCATGATCAGAGGCAGCTTCCAGAGCGACGCCATATTCATGGTCTCAGCGATCTGGCCTTGGTTGGATGCACCATCACCGAAATACGCGACCGATACACCACCGGTTTCACGATACTTAGCTGCGAATGCCAGACCGCCACCAAGCGGCACTTGCGCGCCAACAATGCCATGACCGCCGAAGAAGCGCTTCTCCCGGCTGAACATGTGCATAGACCCGCCTTTGCCATGGGAATATCCGTCCTTGCGGCCAGTGAGTTCCGCCATAACGCCACGGGCTTCCATGCCGCAAGCCAGCATATGCCCATGATCACGATAACCAGTGATGACAGAATCACGCTCATCAAGCGCATGCTGCATGCCGATAACGACCGCTTCCTGGCCGATATAAAGATGGCAGAAACCGCCGATCACGCCCATGCCGTAAAGCTGCCCCGCGCGCTCTTCAAAGCGTCGGATCAGCAGCATGTCCTTATAAAACTGCATTAGAATATCGTTATCGAAAGATGGCTTGGCCTTGGCTTTTGACCTACTCGACGTTCGTTTAGCCGCCGGTTTCGCTGCAGCCTTATTGGCTGCTCCGCTCTTAGAAGCCGCTCGCGCCATCGCCCCCTCCGATTTATAATTCTGAAACGCCCGTAAGCGTCTATGGCAAAACCATAGACCGCTCATATCACCATGGCAATGAACAAGCCGTGATCAGTGATTTCACCTCGCGGGAAACCCCACAGCCGATCAGGCCCTATTTCTGGAAAACGACCACTTCACGCTCCGCGCCCATATTCAGGCGGCGACGCGCGTGTTCCCCCAACGAATCGGGATGCATGGTCTCTGGCCGAAGCAAGGCAGTATCCCGTTCGAGGCCGACACGGGTTGCCGTCAGACCGGCCAATTCATTTTCAGCATCCGCAATCCGTAGATCGAACGCCTGCATCGCTAGGACGCCGTGGTCGTTCTGAACCAGATGGACGCCGAAATAAACAGCAAGGCATGCAAAAACCAGAGGCCAGATCAGGCCTTTCAGGCGTTTCTTAATGTCAAGTGCAGTGTCCATCCTGCAGATGAATCATGTCGCGAATCCTACGTCAACATAATTCTGCAGAAAATCATCCAAAAACTTGGAGGCACTCGTTATTTTGCGACGATGGACGCCCTGCCTGCATAGCGCCCGCTGTTACCAAGTTCGGCTTCAATTCGCAAAAGCTGGTTATATTTCGCCATCCGGTCTGATCGGGAAAGTGATCCAGTTTTGATCTGGCCACAGTTTGTCGCAACCGCGAGATCGGCAATGATCGCGTCCTCAGTCTCGCCGGAGCGATGAGACATAACGGCCCCATAGCTGGCTCCCAGCGCCATTGATACGGCATCTAAGGTTTCTGTCAGCGTGCCGATTTGGTTCACTTTTACCAGGATCGCATTGGCGACGCCGCGCTCGATCCCGTCTGCCAAGCGAATTGGGTTCGTCACGAACAAATCATCGCCGACGAGCTGGACTTTATCGCCGATCAGGTCCGTCAGCGCCTTCCAACCGCCCCAGTCATCCTCTGCCATCCCGTCTTCAATAGAAACAATGGGATAAGCAGCGCAGAGGTCAGCCAGATATTCAGCCATGCCCTGGCCGTCGAGCTTTTTGGATTCGCCAGCAAGATCGTAAATGCCATCCTTGAAGAATTCAGTAGATGCCGAATCGAGGGCAAGAACAACGTCGTCGCCGGGCTTCCGGCCGGTATCCTCAATCGACCCCATGATGAAATCGAGCGCCTCTTTTGAACTGCTTAGTGCCGGCGCAAATCCGCCCTCATCGCCAACATTCGTGTTGTGGCCTGCCTTTTTCAGGCGACCGCGCAGCGCTTGGAAGACTTCTGCCCCGGCCTGCATTGCTTCTGTGAAGCTAGCAGCACCAACAGGCATGATCATGAATTCTTGAATATCAATGGGGTTATCCGCGTGCGCACCACCGTTGACGATATTCATCATCGGAGTTGGCAAAACATGCGCATTGGCACCGCCCACATACCGATACAAAGGCATGCCGATTGACGCAGCAGACGCCTTGGCGACCGCCATGCTGACGCCCAGGATCGCATTGGCGCCGAGCGTGCCTTTATTCGGTGTGCCATCAAGGTCACACATGATGCCGTCAATGTGGCGTTGATTTTCCGATTCCATGCCGATCAGCGCATCTGCCAGCGCGCCATTGACGCTATCGACAGCTTTCTGAACGCCTTTACCGCCATATGCGGCACCCCCATCCCGAAGCTCGACGGCTTCGTGGACACCCGTAGAAGCGCCGGATGGGACAGCCGCTCGCCCAACCGCGCCGTCTTCTAAGGTCACGTCAACCTCAACCGTCGGATTGCCACGGCTATCGAAAATTTGGCGGCCAAGGATGTCAACGATAGCGGTCATGAAATGAGCCTTTCAGAGAGGAAATACTTAGATAGAAACTGGGTTTGCTTTGGCTATGTCATCCAGTTGGACAAGCAAGGCCAGCATGGCTTCGAGTTGGTCCAGCGGCACCATGTTTGGGCCGTCGCTGGGGGCGCTGTCGGGATCGCGATGGGTCTCAACAAATAACCCGGCGACGCCAATAGAAATAGCTGCTCTGGCAAGGACAGGCACAAACTCACGTTGCCCACCAGATGTACCGCCCTGCCCGCCTGGCTGCTGCACAGAATGGGTCGCATCAAATACGACAGGCGCGCCGCCCTCTGCCATAATCGGCAGGGATCGCATATCGGAAACAAGCGTGTTGTAGCCAAAGCTCGTGCCGCGCTCAGTCAGGATAACGCCGCTCGCCCCAGCCGCTTCAAGCTTGGCAGCCACGTGCTGCATGTCCCAGGGCGCAAGAAACTGCCCCTTCTTCACATTCACCGCGCAGCCAGTTTCAGCTGCTACTACCAATAAATCAGTCTGGCGGCAGAGGAACGCTGGTATCTGGAGGAGCGACACGGCTTCAGCCGCCGCCACGCATTGCGCTTCGGTGTGAACATCCGTCGTTACAGGAAGGCCGAATGTCTGGCGCACATCGCCCAAAATATCGAGACCTTCAGCCATCCCGATGCCGCGCGCGCTTGAAAGGCTGGTGCGATTGGCCTTGTCGAATGAGGATTTATAGACCAGCGATAAGCCAACACGGTCCGCTATCGCTTTGATCGCTTCCGCCGTTTCCAAAGCATGTGCCCGGCTCTCGATCGCGCACGGACCAGCAATGAGCGAAAATCGCTTGGCACCGTCAAAAATTGCGCCGCCTACGTCGACAGATTTCGTCATGCAGACTCTCCGCCGGAAAAACTAAACGAGCCGCGCCTGATCCAGCGCTGCAGCAATGAATGACCGGAACAAGGGATGCGGTTCCATCGGTCGGGATTTAAGTTCCGGATGGAACTGCACGCCAATGAACCAAGGATGATCCGGCAGCTCTACAATCTCAGGCAGGCGCCCGTCCGGTGAAAGGCCGGAAAAAATCATCCCCGCCGCTTCGATTTCGTCGCGATAAGCGATGTTTATTTCATAACGGTGACGGTGCCGCTCATGCACCAGCGTCCCGCCATAAGCTTCCGCAACGCGAGAGCCTTCTTTGAGAGATGCCGGATATGCACCAAGCCGCATGGTGCCACCTAGATCGCTGTCATTATCCCGAAGCTCAACCTCACCGCCGCGCTTCCACTCGGTCATAAGGCCTACCACTGGACGCATCGTCGGGCCAAACTCTGTCGAGCCAGCGTCTTCCCAACCAACAACAGAGCGCGCCATTTCAATGACAGCCATCTGCATACCGAAGCAGATGCCGAAATACGGCAGCTTCTCTTCGCGCGCGAACTTTGCTGCGAGGATTTTACCCTCTGCCCCACGCTCGCCGAATCCACCCGGTACCAGAATGCCGTGCACATCTTCCAGCTGGGAGTTATCGCCCGATTGCTCAAACGCTTCAGCCTCAATCCAAACGCACTCGACCTTCACATGATTAGCGATGCCACCGTGATTTAGCGCTTCGATGAGAGATTTATAGGCGTCTTTCAGGACCGTATATTTGCCGACAACACCAATGCGCACAACGCCTTCTGGCTGCCGTACCCGCTCCACGATCTCGCGCCAAACGCCTAGATCAGGTGGTGTTTCGTCTGCAAGGCCGAAGTGCTTCAGCACTTCTGTATCGAAGCCTTCGGCATTGTAGGTCAGCGGTGTTGCGTATGTCGTATCGACGTCAATCGCCTGGATAACGCGTTCTTCGCGGATATTGCAAAATAGCGCGATCTTGCGCTGCGCATCTGCTGGAATGGGCCGGTCCGACCGGCAGAGCAACATGTCCGGCTGAATGCCGGAACTCAGCAGATCCTTGACGGAGTGCTGTGTCGGTTTGGTTTTTAATTCGCCCGCAGCTGAGATGTAAGGCACCAGCGTTAGGTGCACGAACATCGTTTGCTCATAGCCAAGTTCATGACGAAGCTGACGGATAGCCTCAATAAACGGCAGGCTTTCAATATCGCCGACTGTGCCGCCGATCTCACACAGCACGAAATCTTCGTCATCCAGGTCAGCCTGGATGAATTCTTTGATCATGTCGGTGACGTGCGGAATTACCTGTACGGTCGCCCCCAAATACAGGCCCTTGCGTTCGCGCTGCAACACAGTCTCATAGATGCGGCCGGAGGTGACGCTGTCGCTCTTGCTGCCGGACTGGTTCAGGTATCGCTCATAATGACCAAGATCGAGGTCAGTTTCCGCACCATCATCGGTCACGAACACTTCGCCGTGCTGATATGGGCTCATCGTGCCAGGATCAATGTTCAAGTACGGATCAAACTTGCGCAGACGCGCACGGTACCCGCGCGCTTGCAACAAGGCACCCAAAGCTGCTGATGCAACGCCCTTACCAAGGGAAGATGCGACGCCGCCTGTTATAAAAATGAATTTCGACATCGCGCGCCGTTAAGCCCCCCGCGCTTGAATCAACCCTTGAACGCCAGCTTACGCCGCCGCCCTATTGTGCAGTCGGCGCACTCGGCACGAGCGGCTGTGATGTTGCCGCTGGTGTTTCTATGATCGAGCGCTGCGTGTTTGAACCGCTGGCGAGAATTGCCAAGATTAAGCTTGTCGCAAAGAACCCAACAGCAAGCGCTCCGGTAGATCGTGTTAGCAGGGTCGCAGCACTTCGCCCTGTCATCAGGCCAGCACCGCCGCCACCACCGCCGCCACCGCCAATGCCGAGCCCGCCCCCCTCAGAGCGCTGCATCAGAACAACAACGACAAGTGCTGCCGCAATTAGAATATGGATCGTCAGGATGACAGGGACCATGGTTTCCAGTGCTTTCATATGGGCGCGCGCATAGGTTCGCGCGGCGCGACCGTTCGATTTGACCCTCTATGTACAGTCAGAAGCCGCGAGTTTCTAGGCGCAGGTTGCCGCTATGGCCAAGAAATCTTCCGCCTTTAGGCTAGCCCCGCCGATCAATGCACCATTGACGTTGTCTAGCGCCATTATTTCCTTGGCGTTTGAAGGCTTCACAGAGCCGCCGTATAGCAGCCGAATCCCACCGCCAGCATCCGCACCCAACATGTCTTCAAGTGCGTCCCGCATAGCTTTATGCACAGCAGCAATTTCATCCCGCGTTGGCGTCCGCCCACTGCCAATCGCCCAAACGGGTTCATAGGCGAGTGCGATTTTACTGCCAACTACACCATCTGGCGTGCAGGCGCGCACCTGGCGAGCAACAGTTTCCTCAGCTTTGCCAGCCAGTCGCTCCTGCTCGGTTTCACCAACGCAGATGATTGGCTTGAGGCCAGCCCGCAGCGCGGCAGAGGCCTTTGCCCAAATAGCAGGGTCGCCTTCCCGGTGGCCATCACGGCGCTCTGAATGTCCGACAATTACATAAGTGCAGCCCATATCCGCCAGCATTTCGGCAGACACATCGCCCGTGAAGGCGCCTGAAATTTCATTGTGGCAATCTTGCCCGCCAACATGCGCGCCCGCCCCAGCCAATGCGGCTCCGACACGTTCTATGTGGAGATAAGGCGGGCAGACAAGCAGCTCCGTAACTGCTGGCGCAGATGGAGCACCAGCTGCGACGCCCTTTGCTAAGGCATCAGCGTCCGCGCCGAGGCCATTCATTTTCCAATTTCCGGCGATCAGATATTCGGGTTGGCTCAAGGCAAAATCCTTATTTGATGCGACAATTCGGGCGTTCACACTCGAATCAATCGCATGTGACGCCTCATAAAGCGATCATAAAGGGTGAAATGTCCAATTCCAGTCCGTTGCCGGATTGCCGGACGGTCATGACACCCCTATGATCCGCAGCCTTATCCGGCGTATCCTTTTATCAAGAAACAGGGTCCATTCATGCTCATCGCAATGCGCAAGCAAGCCGCCGGTTGGGTGGCTAAAATTCTGTTCGGGCTCCTCATTTTGAGCTTCGCAGCCTGGGGCATCGGCGATTATCTAACGCCTGAAGCCAATCCTGTGCTGGCGGAAGTGGGTGAGATTGAGGTCCGTCGCGACAATGTAGATGTCGCCGAACGTCGCCAGCTAGAGCAGATGCGACAGCTGCTTGGCGCACGGTTTGATGTGTCCTCTCTGCCCGAAGGTGCCATCCGTGCCGCGGCGCTGGATCAGCTGATCGGTCAGGCTGCGCTTGATATGGAAGCACGGCATCTTGGTGTTACGGCAGGCGAAGAAGCTGTCCGCAGCGCCATCACGGCCAATCCTGCTTTCCAAACACAGGCTGGAAATTTTGACGCGAACCGCTTTCGTCAAGCGCTCTTCAATGCTGGCATCGGCGAAGATAGTTATGTGAAAAGCTTACAAAAGGAACTCGTGCGCCAACAATTAGGTGAGGCCGTGGCGATTAAGCTGCCTCCGCCCCAGCCACTAGCTGAGATGATGTACGCGCTGGAAACTCAGACCCGCGCGATCGCAACAGCGAGCCTGCCGCTGAGCGCCGTTACGCCAATTGCACCAACAGAAGCACAGACCAAAGAATACATCGCCGCCAACGCCGCGCGCTTCGCCGAGCCAGAACGCCGGGACATTCGCGTTCTCTATATCTCCGTCCCCCGCGTTGCAGCAGCCACTGAAATCACAGATGCAGACGTCGCTGCGTATTATGAAACCAACAAGGCCAGCTTCGTGCAGCCTGAATTCCGCACGCTGACCCAAGCGCTGTTCAGCGACGCAACAGCAGCCAAAATCTTCAAGCAGGTAGCCCCAAAGGATCCAGAAGCCTTCGTGACTGCCGCTGAGTTCGCAGGCGCATTGGTAACGGACCTTGGCCCACTGCAACGCTCTGCCATCTTCCCTGCATCAGTTGGTGAGACTGTCTACAGCCTTTCAACGGAAGGTCTAACTGAGGCGCATGAATCTCGGCTGGGCTGGCACGTTGTTTTGGTTTCAAAGATTGATCGCGAAACAACGACTCCGCTTGCTGACATCAAACCTGCTATCACGGAGCAGCTTCGCCAGGAACGCGCCAATAACGGCCTGATTGACGTCGCGAATGCCGCCGAGGATACCTTAGCTGCCGGTGGTGATCTAGAAGCCGCAAGCAAATCCGCCGGCCTCGCGCCGATTACCGTGGCCGGCTACAGCCGGAGCGGGGCGGATGCGTCTGGCCAACGCCTGCATGGCCTGCCAAGCGACCAGACCTTCATCAGCACCGTCTTTGATCGCAATGCTGGCGACCAGAGCGGCTTGATAGAGTTGAAGGACGGGTCATTTGTTTCCCTGATCGTCGACAAGATCACAGCCTCTGCGCCGAAGCCTTATGAGGACGTCCAAGCGGATGCGGCCAAGGCCTGGCAATCGGAGAAACAATCAGAAGCTGCTCTAGCCCAAGCAAAAGCAATTGGCGCAGCAACTGACCTGACGGCGTTCAAAGCAGCAGCGAAAGCCATTGGCCTATCCGTCACAGAGTTTGCACCAAAGACACGGCAGGTTCTGCAACAGGAAACCGAGCTTCCGGCAAACCTAATCGATAGCGCGTTTGCTGCTGCGGAGAGGACCTCCGTCCAAGCAATCAATGGCGATGCCATAGCAATTGTCTATGTCCAGTCGATTACAAAGCCTACGTTTGATCCGAAGGGTGAAGCGGAAGCCGCATACTTGGCGCAGCTTGCGAATGTTTACGCGAATGATCGTGTTGAGGTTCTGGGTGCCGTCGCGCGCACAGCGAACCCAGCAACGATCAACAATGTCCCTGAAGCGCCGCCCGCCGGCCCATACCTGCAGTAGACCCAATGCGCATAGACCCCGAACGCTCGACCTTCGCTGAGACATATAACGCCGGGGCGCCGCAAGTCGCGTGGACACAGGTTTCCGCCGACTTGGAAACAACGGTCTCCGCGATGCTTAAGCTGTCTGGCGGCGGCCCTAATAGTTTCATTTTGGAGAGCGTCGAAGGCGGCGAAACCCGGGGGCGCTATTCCTTTATCGGCATTGAGCCGGATCTGATCTGGCGGTGCCGGGGCAATCAGGCGGAGGTCAGCCGCACAGCACCCCACGCGGAAGCCTCATATCAGGCCGAAACGCAGGGCTCACTCGATTCGCTCCGTGCGCTGATTGCCGAGTCTCAAATCGAAAGTCTCCCCGTTGGCCTACCGCCCATGGCCTCTAGCCTCGTTGGCTATATGGGCTATGACATGGTCCGGCTGATGGAGCGGTTACCGAACGAGCCGGAAGACACGCTTGGCATTCCAGACGGAATTTTCGTCCGCCCAACGATCATGGCTGTGTTTGATACGGTCGGCGACATCATTACCATCGTAACACCAGTGCGCCCCATTGCAGGGGTGGACGCTGATACCGCCTACGCGGAGGCTACGGGGCGACTTGCTGCTGCCGTTGAGCGGCTAAATGGCCCCATGCCTACTCGCGCGCGTCAGTCTGGAGTAGAGGCCCAGCCATTAGCGCCGGAGGAAATAGAGTCTAATTTCTCAAAGCCGGACTTTTTGGCAGCAGTCGAAGCGGCCAAGGAATATATCCGCGCCGGTGACGCGTTCCAGATCGTGCCAAGCCAACGGTTCGTCGTACCGTTTGAGCAGGAGCCATTTGACCTATACCGCTCGCTTCGCCGCTTGAACCCCTCACCATTCCTGTTCTTCCTGGATTATGGCGATTTCTCGATTGTCGGCTCGAGCCCGGAAATTCTGGTCCGTGCGCGCGATGATGTTGTTACGATTCGCCCACTTGCAGGTACACGGCGCCGCGGGGCGAATGCAGCAGAGGATGCGGCACTTGCTGAGAGCCTGAAGAACGATCCAAAGGAACTCGCAGAACACCTGATGCTGCTGGACTTGGCGCGCAATGATGTTGGGCGCGTATCCGAGATCGGCAGCGTCGAGGTCACGGCGCAATTTGATATCGAGCGTTACAGCCATGTCATGCACATGAGCTCAACGGTTATTGGCCAGATCACGCCAGACTATGACGAAATCGGCGCTTTGATTGCAGGCTTCCCTGCTGGCACGGTATCCGGCGCCCCAAAGGTGCGGGCCATGGAAATCATTGATGAGTTGGAACCGACCAAGCGTGGCGTCTATGCCGGGTGCATTGGATACTTCGCATCTAACGGCTCTATGGATACGTGCATCGCACTGCGCACTGGCGTCGTGAAAGATGGCAAACTGTACGTGCAGGCTGGTGTCGGCGTCGTTGCCGATAGTGATCCAGAAGCCGAATATCAGGAGTGCCACGACAAAGCCCGCGCCTTGGTGCGAGCAGCAGAGGCCGCCCGGTCGCTTTAACGGCCCCCGAACCTAGTATACCCTGCCGTATTCCCAGGCGAACGCGGCGGAACGCGAGGACGCGCATATGTTTTTGCTGATCGATAACTACGACAGCTTTGTCTACAATCTACGGCACTTCATCAGCGAACTCGGCGCTGACGTGACCGTACAGCGTAATGACGAGATTACCGTCGATGAGGTGATCAACGGTGGCTATGAGGGCATTATCCTTTCGCCCGGCCCTTGCACGCCTAACGAGGCAGGCATCTGCCTAGATGTCGTGCGTCAGGCACCGGATGGATTGCCTATCTTCGGTGTATGTCTTGGCCATCAGACCATCGGGCAAGCCTTTGGCGGCGTTATCGAACGCGCGCCAGAACCGTTGCATGGCAAACTCAGCGTTGTTTCGACAGACCAAACGGGTGTGTTCGCAGATATGCCGGAACAGTTTGAGGCAACGCGCTATCACTCGCTCGTCATTAATCCGCAGTCACTACCGAACAGTCTGATCGTCAATGCGCGCACGCAGGATGGCTGCATCATGGGGGTTATGCATGCTGATCGCCCAATCCATGCTGTGCAGTTTCATCCAGAAAGCATCGCATCGGAATACGGCCATAAGCTGCTTGGAAATTTCCTGAAAATGGCGACCAATGGTCGATTGCCCAATAAAGACCCCAAACCGCTCCCGGCGCGCCGGAAATATGCGATGGACGGAGCCTGACATCATGGACCTTCGGCCTTTCCTGACCCAAATATCCCTTGGCCAATCGCTAGATCAGCAGCAGGCAGAAGACGCCTTCAATGTCATGATGTCTGGCGATGCGACACCGGCACAAATGGGTGCCCTCCTCATGGGTATGCGTGTGCGCGGCGAGACAGAAGCTGAGCTAACAGGTGCTGCCCGCGCCATGCGCGCCAAGGCGGTCAAAATCAAACCGCCGCCTGGTGCTATCGACACCTGCGGCACTGGCGGCGGCCCCAAGGGAACGCTGAATATCTCAACAGCCGTAGCGCTTATTGTTGCAGGTGCGGGCGTGCCTGTGGCGAAGCACGGCAATCGCGCCGCCTCTTCCAAATCAGGATCGTCCGATGTGCTCGGTGCGCTGGGCGTGAATATCGATGCAGACATGTCGCTTGTTGAGCGTGCGCTTTGGGAAGCCAATATCGCCTTCATGATGGCGCCGAGGCATCATGGAGCCACCCGCCATGTTGCGGGCGTCAGGACAGAACTCGCAACGCGCACGATCTTCAATCTGCTAGGTCCTTTGTCCAATCCAGCCGAAGCGCCGCGCCAGCTTATGGGTATTTTCGCGGCGGAATACGTGGAGCGGCAGGCCAAAGTACTCGGCGCGCTTGGATCAGAACGCGCATGGGTCGTCCATGGTTCAGATGGCATGGATGAGCTCACCACCACGGGGCCTTCCATCGTGGCCGAACTGAACAACGGCAAGGTAACGCTATTCGAGCTCTCGCCTAGCGATGCAGGCATTCCAACAGCATCCACGAATGATTTGCAGGGCGGATTGCCAGAAGAAAACGCGAAAGCGCTGCGGGCGTTGCTTGATGGCGCCAAAAATCCGTATCGGGACATCGTCCTATACAACGCGGCGGCAGCGTTCATGGTCTCCGATAAAGTCACAGACCTGAAAGCAGGCGTCGCTATGGCAGAGGCCAGCATTGATGGTGGCATGGCGAACACAGCTCTGGCGAAACTCATAGCCATAACGAACGAAGCGCCGCCGCCGGAGCGCCTCTAATGGCGGATATTCTACAGGAAATTGTTGACCGAAAACGCGAGTATGTCACTGCATGTGAACGCGAGAAACCGCTGAGCGTGCTTGAGCCAATCGCCAAAGCGGCTGATCCAGTGCGTGGCTTCGGCGCAGCGCTCGCCGCCAAGGATGCTGCTGGCCAATATCCGATGATCACAGAGATCAAACGCGCTTCGCCAAGCGCTGGATTGATCCGGGAAGACTTCAATCCGGCAGCGCTCGCAGCCGCTTATGAAGCCGCAGGTGCTGCCTGCCTATCAGTGTTGACGGATGCGCCCTATTTCCAAGGTCAAGATGCTTATCTAGGCCAAGCGCGCAGCGCATGCAGCATCCCCGCCCTCCGCAAGGATTTCATGGTCTCACCCTATCAAATTGTCGAATCCCGTGCTCTTGGTGCTGATTGCATCCTGATCATTCTATCCGCCGTCGATGATGTCCTGGCGGCCGAAATGGAATCTACCGCCATGAGCTACGGAATGGATGTACTGGTGGAGGCTCACGACGAAACTGAATTCGAGCGCGCGATGAAACTGCAATCACCGCTGATCGGCATCAACAATCGCGACCTCAAGATCATGAAAACTGATCTCGCCACCACAGGTAGGCTTGCCGCCAAAGCGCATACAGGGCGACGCATTATCTCTGAAAGCGGGATTGCCGACCGTGCAGACCTAGCCCGGCTCTGGAACGATGGCGCACGTGGATTCCTCGTTGGTGAACGACTAATGCGGGAAGCCGATGTGCAACAGGCGACGTCCAGCCTCATCGGCGAAGGGCGCGCATAAAATGGCAGATAAGCTGACCCACTTCGATGCCTCCGGGCGCGCACAGATGGTCGATGTCGGCGATAAGCCTGAAACAGATCGGCGCGCTGTCGCTGTCTCCCGTATCACCATGCAGCGTGAAACAGGGAAACGCATCGCAGAAGGCAAGGTCGGCAAAGGCGATGTGCTCGCGGTCGCCCGGCTAGCGGGAATTATGGCAGCCAAGAAAACATCCGATCTCATCCCGCTTTGCCATCCCCTGCCGTTAACGGCTGTAAACCTCGACCTTCAGCTTAGCGAAGACCTTAAATCCGTTCTTATTGAAGCCGAATGCAAAACAACTGGTAAGACGGGCGTAGAGATGGAAGCGCTAACAGCAGCGTCTGTCGCCGCGCTCACCGTCTACGATATGGTCAAGGCTATGGACCGAGGCATGACCATTGAAAGCACCCGGCTGCTGCATAAATCTGGCGGTAAGTCTGGCGTTTATGAGGCCAGTAAATGATCCCCGTCGAGGAAGCCCAGGCGCGGGTACTCGAGGCCGCCAAACCAACCGGCGTTGAACTAATAATGCTTGCCGACGCCCATGTCAGAACCCTTGCAGAACCCATTACCGCCCGCCGCACACAACCCCCTGCGGATATGTCAGCAATGGATGGCTATGCCTTGCGCGCGCCGGATGCTGTAGCCGCACCGGCCAAACTTATGGTCATAGGCGAATCATCGGCAGGTCGCCCCTTCACTGGCACAGTAGGTGAAGGCCAAGCAGTTCGCATTTTCACCGGTGGCGTAGTGCCAGCAGGTGCCGATTCTATCGTGCTTCAGGAAGATGTTGATCGTGACGGCGATACCGTCCGCCTGAATGAAGCCGCTGAACTCGGCCGCCATATCCGTCGTGCCGGACTGGATTTCAGGAGCGGTGAGACCACCATCCCTGCAGGCACGGTCATGACGCCCGGTCAGCTCAGCCTTGCTGCGGGCATGAATACCGTATGGGTGCGTGCCGCGCGCCGCCCACGGGTCGCAATTCTGGCGACAGGTGATGAAATCAAGCTGCCGGGCGATGAGCTCGCGCCCGGACAAATAATTGGTTCCAGTGGCCTTGGCATCGCAGCCTACGTGCGAGACTGCGGCGGTGAGCCTTTAATGCTCGATGTCGCCAAAGATGATGAAGGCGCATTGATATCTGCGGCCCGGCAAGCGGCAGGCTGCGATATTTTGGTGACCCTTGGCGGCGCATCGGTCGGCGATCATGACCTCGTGCAAAGCGCTCTTGCCAAAGAAGGCCTGGATGTCGATTTCTGGCGGATCGCTATGCGGCCCGGCAAGCCGCTCATGTTTGGCGCACTTGGCGGGCAGATGGTGCTTGGCCTGCCGGGAAATCCGGTATCGACAATGGTTTGCGCTCATTTATTCCTCGGCCCTGCAATCCGACACATGCTGGGCAGGGAGGATACAGCACCACCCACCAAATATGCCCGCCTCAAAACACCCATGTCAGCCAATGACAGGCGCCAGGACTACGTCCGCGCACGAATGACGGCTGAACAGGAACACGGATTCACGGTTGAGCCGTTCCGTATGCAAGACAGTTCTATGATGTCAGTCTATGCGGCAGCGAATGCTCTAATAGTACGTCCACCCCATACAGAGGCGGCGGAAATCGGCGATCTCGTGCAGGTTCTTCCGTTAGACTTCATATAAATCAATATGTTGTATGGCATAGCCTCGCGAGGCAAAGGGTGCCTCTGAGCAGAACGAATGCAGACTATCAACTTTAACTATCTGTCATTGTTAAGTATCTGTCAGTGTTAAGTATCTGTCAATGTTCAGAACATACTTGACTGTTCTCATGAACTAAACTAGAACGTTTAACTGACAGATAGGGCCTGCATATCCGTGCGCCCTGGGTTCAACAAAGGAACCTAAGCCATGCTTACACGCAAACAGCACGAATTGCTGACGTTTATCAACAATCACATCAGTGAAACTGGTGTTTCTCCATCGTTCGACGAAATGAAAGATGCGTTGGACCTTCGTTCTAAGTCTGGCGTTCACCGTTTGGTGACGGGCTTGGAAGAGCGCGGCTTCATCCGCCGCCTCGCCCATAAAGCTCGCGCGCTGGAAGTTACGCGCCTACCGGAAGACGCTGCTCTCTCCGCAAGCCGCGCGCCACGCCGGGAGCCTGCGCGCCGGGATAAGCCACTGCACGCGATCGCCGCGAATGAAAATACAGGCTCAGTCTCCCTGCCTCTACACGGCCTGATCGCTGCTGGTACACCGATTGAAGCACTGAATGATCCCAATGCCTTTGTCGATGTTCCGCGCGAAATGCTGGGCCGCGGCAATCACTATGCGCTGGAAGTTTCAGGCCGCTCTATGATCGACGATGGTATTATGGATGGTGACATCGTCATCATCGAAGAGGGTGCGGTCGCAGATAATGGTGCCATTGTCGTCGCCCTGGTCCGCCAGGAAGAAGCGACGCTGAAACATATCGACCGGGAACCCGGACGCGTTATCTTACGAGCGGCTAATCCCGATTTCCCGCCGCAGGAATACGCGCCAGATGAAGTTGAAGTGCAGGGCCGCCTGATCAGCTTGATCCGCCGGTATCACTAATCGGCGCAGCCGAATGCACACTGATTATTGCGACCAGGGGCGCGCGCCTCTCGCTGCGGCTACGCTTCTTGTCGTAATAGTCCCGTCTTTGATCCAGAGCGCGTGAGCGCCATCGCGCTGCAGGTCAAACAGATCAAGCATAGGCGTGCCGTCAGGGCATCCCATCGCTTTGGCGGCGACGGCGCGATAGAGGGCAATCAGATAATCAGCTCGACGGCAATCATCGCCAAGGCCTTGTGGCGATAGTGAGATCGCGATCGTGGCGGCATCCGCTGCTATCACGCATCCAGCAGCGTCACACAGGGCAAGAGAGGCAGGCGCATCTGCAAGCGCCATGACTTCCGCGCCGCCAACGTAGCGCGCCCAAGCTTTCTGCTCGAACGCGCCGCGCCTTGTTGACGTGAAATAGAGCGTGTCTCCATCACGAACAGCTGCGATACGGCCTTGCTCATCCACCAAAATATCTGGCGGCGTCGCAATTGATAATCCGAGTATAGCGGCAGCGAATCCAACCAACCCAAGCCAGCGCGGCCGTCCTCTGAGCGCGCAGATGACCACCCCGCCCGCCATGAAAGCACCAACGACCCAGCCGGGCGATGCTGCTGGATGGATTACGCCGCCATCCCAATTCTGCACCATGTAAGCCGCAGCCAAAACAAGCTCAACGCCAAATCCCATTGCCTAAAACGCAATATCGCCTTGGCCAATCAACGATAAGCCCGCCGCAAGGATGGCTGTCGGCATAATCCAGAACGCCATCAGGGGCATCGCAACCCAGTTCGCGACAACCCCATAAGCTGGTGCCTCCTGAAAATGTGCGAGCGCCAATGGTGCCGTGGCTGCCGTCGCGATCAGGGAGGCGCCCGCGATCTCGCTACCGTACCGCCAAATGGAATGAATGAACCCGCCGCCAGGAAGTCTTGGGTCTGTCTCCCGCTGGCGGCGCGACGCTGAGGCTTCATAGGCCCCCACAATGCCAGTAGCAGCAGCAAATGAGAGCTGAAAACTTGGTCCCACCACCACACCCGGTGATGCAGCGATAACAATTGCTGCCGCCCAGGCGATGAACCAGAGCCCAGACCGTAACCTATCTACCATGACGGCCAACATGCCTGCCGTCACCATGACAAACGCCCTTTGAGCAGTTGGCGCGGCGCCGGACATCGCCAGATATCCCGCCGTTGCCAAGATCGCGACCAAAGCCGCGATCTTATGGATCGGCATCCGAAGTGCTGCCCCATGCGGCAATGCCAGCAGAAGCCGTAGCACAAAGAAGATCACGCCCGCCGCCAGCCCCAGATGCAGCCCAGAGATTGCCAGTAAATGCGCTAAGCCAGAAGCACGGAGCGCGTCCCGGTCTTCATCCACAACACCCGCACGGTCGCCGACGGTGAGTGCGGCAATAATGCCAGCGATGTTCGGCTTATTGGCTAAGGCTGTGTAAACTTAGTCCCGGAATCCCGCCCGCGCTTGGCTCACCCAATGCCTGATGCCACCATGATCCCAGACGGGCGTGACATCTGGAGCATCGATAGCAAAGCCGACAGCGCCAATCTGCCTGAAGTAGGACCTCCGCTGGAAATCATACCCGCCCGGTGCAACAGGCCTTGGCGGCGGTCGCATAATCGCGGGGACGCGCACTCTATCGCCTATCTTGGGCCGTGTGCCTTTCGCCAATCGAACACGAGCGCGCGTGAGGTCTGTAACCTTGCTCCTTACCTTGAAGCGAACGTTCCTGAGTTCCAGCCGAGGGCGCGAATCCGCAGCCTCAATCCATGCAGCAATGCCAGAAATCTCACCCGCCTGCTCACGCTCAAGCCGTGGCGCTTCAACCCAGTCCGTCCGGAGTAAGCACCAGAGAAACCCTAGGCCTGCAGCAAGCAGCCAGAGCAAAGGCCAGCGCAACCGTTCCAACCGCCATCCAATGATTGCCAGAACGACCAATGCCAAGACAGCTGACATCACCGGCCAGAGGCTCGGTTCAGAAGGCACTCTCATGTAGATGACAGCGCCACCAGCGAAGAATGGTGCCAACAGAATTGGCTGGCGACGGCCCATTGCTGGCGCGCCCGATAACCTTTCCCGCAAATTTGGCAACATGCCGCCTTGACCTTCCCTGCCCGAAAGACCTTATACAGCGGAAACGCAGCATCGGGCGCCCTGCCCGGTTTTAGGAGCGCCCAAAATGACCGTCGTCACCCGTTTTGCCCCATCCCCAACCGGCTTTCTCCATATTGGCGGTGCCCGGACGGCGCTGTTTAACTATCTGTTCGCCAAACGCCACGGCGGCAAGTTCATGCTTCGGGTTGAAGACACAGACCGCAAACGCTCGACCGAACCCGCAATCGAAGCGATTCTGGATGGTCTGCGCTGGCTGGGGCTAGATTGGGACGACAAACCCGTGTTCCAGTTCGCCCGCGTCGAGCGCCACGTTGAGGTCGCAGAGGCGATGTTGGCGAGCGGCCATGCCTATAAATGCTATGCCACGAATGAGGAGCTGGCAGAACTCCGCGCCGCAGCCCAGGCCGAGAACAAGCGCTTCCTCTATGATGGCCGCTGGCGCGACCGGGACCCAAGCGAAGCGCCTGAGGGCGTCAAACCTGCAATTCGACTAAAGGCCCCAAAAGAAGGCGAAACCGTCATCAATGATCTCGTCCAAGGCG
>Ga0315321_10001240_pt1 | contig 19535 bp, 11 predicted proteins | sample M180m21515metaG_FD_203464 | JGI IMG/M metagenome (GOLD analysis project Ga0315321, IMG submission 203464) | Ammonia-oxidizing marine archaeal communities from Monterey Bay, California, United States - M1 80m 21515 | ecosystem: Environmental > Aquatic > Marine > Intertidal zone | place: USA...
TGCTCGCCCCCATCGAAGTACAGGCGGGTGAGGCGTCCCGCGATACGTGGCAATCTCTTCGAAGCACTGGGTATCAGCGAGTTCGAATTGATGGGCGAACCCTCGCATTGGATGATGCGAAACCGCTTGATCCACGTAAGCGACAGACAGTGCAGGTTGTGGTTGATCGAATCGTGATTCAGCCTGACGATCGCACGCGAATCACCGACAGCGTTGAGCAGGCATTGTCCTTGGGAATCGGTGTGCTGCAGATTGCGTTGGCTGATGAGGAGCGTGAGGAACCGTTGTGGAAAACAGAAACTCACAGTCAGCATCTGGTCTGTGGTTGCTGTGGCAGGTCATTCGCTGAGTTGACTCCGCATCACTTCTCCTTCAATACCGCCATTGGTTGGTGTTCTCAGTGTGAGGGCTTGGGGACACAGACGGGTACCAATCCCGCAGCCCTCGTAACCTCAACCGGGAAAACGCTGGTGGAAGGCGCGGCCGTGTTGTGGCCAGAGATGCAGCAGGCTGTATCCGGTTGGATGCTCAATGCACTTTCCCGCCAGACAGGAATCCCCATTGATGTTCCTTTTGATGACCTGACGGTGTCTCAGCGACGCGTTTTGTTCCGTGGCACAGGGACGCAGTGGATCGAGGTTCGGGAATCCGACAAGGAAGCGAAAAGTAAATCAACAAAGGTATTGTTTCGATACCAGTTCAAAGGGTTTTATCCTGCGTTGGATGAGGCCTCGCGGTTGACTCCCGGTTTGAGAGGCAAGCTGGAGCAGTTTACCGCTGAGATTGACTGCAGTGTATGCGACGGTTCACGGCTGACTGATGAGGCGGCGGCGGTGCGTTTTCGGGGGCATACGATTGCCGATCTGGTGCACATGCCACTGGACCGCCTTCATGAAGAAGTAAAAAGTTGGAAGTTCGATCGGCGCGAACGCAAAATCGCGGGAGAGCTCGTGCGTGAAGTGCGGGCTCGGGTTGGTTTCCTGCTTGATGTTGGGCTGAATTATCTCACGATGCATCGCGGGGCATCCACCCTGTCCGGTGGCGAAGCCCAACGCATCCGCTTAGCTGCTCAATTAGGCAGCGGATTGTGCGGAGTGCTGTATGTGCTTGATGAACCGACCATCGGGCTGCACCCGCGAGACAATCAGCGATTGATCGGTGCTTTGCACCGTTTGCGTGATCTTGGAAATACCCTGTTGGTGGTGGAGCATGATCGAGAAGTGATCGACAGTAGCGATTACTTGTGTGATTTTGGTCCGCGTGCTGGGCGCCATGGTGGTCGAATCATCGCGAAAGGTGAGCCAAGGGAAGTAGCACCTTACGACGACTCGGTCACAGCCGGTTACATCGACGGAACGAAGACGATCTCGGTACCCAGAGCCCGACGCCCTGTGTACAGCGGGGCAGGCACACCGTTGGTTGATTTCATTAAGGTAATTGGAGCGACTGAAAATAATCTGCAATCCGTGGATCTCGAGTTGCCTTTGGGTGTCTTGACTGCAATCACCGGCCCCAGTGGTAGTGGCAAGAGTTCTTTGATCGAGCAGATCTTGTACCCAGCCTTGGCTCGGCGTTTGCATCGAAGCAGGACCAAGCCCGGCAGACATGAAAAAATCGAAGGTTTGCGGTTCGTTGATAAGGTCATCCGCGTTGATCAATCTCCCCTGGGCAACACCCCCAGCAGCAACCCCGCAACCTACACCGGGGTCTTCGATCTGATTCGGCAGTTGTTTGCTTCGATCCCGTTAGCAGCCGAGAGACGTTACACGGCCAGAACATTCAGCTTCAATGTCTCGGGGGGCCGCTGTGAGACCTGCGAGGGAAGCGGGCAATTGAAAATCGAAATGCACTTCCTGCCCGACGTTTGGGTTCCCTGCGAAGAGTGTAACTCTCGCCGGTACAACGAGGACGTTCTGGAGGTCAAACTGCACGGGAAATCGATCGCAGATGTTCTCGAAATGCAGTGCGGCGAGGCGACCGAATTGTTTGCAAACTATCCGAGGATTTTGCGTACCTTGCAGACGTTGTGTGATGTCGGACTGGAATATGTGACGTTGGGACAGTCGGCGCCAACGCTCTCTGGGGGCGAGGCGCAACGGGTCAAGTTGGCAGCCGAACTGAGCAGACCAATGACGGGCAGCACGCTTTATCTGCTGGACGAACCGACCACAGGCCTGCACTTCGATGACATCGATAAACTGCTCAATGTGATGCAGAGACTCGTCGAAATGGGCAACACTGTGGTGGTGATTGAACATAATCTGGACGTCATCAAATGCGCGGACTGGATAGTCGACATGGGGCCAGGTGCAGGCGTGAACGGAGGGCAAGTCGTCTTTACCGGGACTCCTGAAGACCTTGCGGCTCAGGCTGCCGGTAAGCGAAGAAGAGGAAAGAATGCGGTGCCGATCTCCGTGACTGCACCATTCCTTGCCGATGTGCTGGCGGATAGAGAAGACGGGGCAGGCGATGCGTCAGTGGTCACATCTCAACCACGTGGGAAAACGAAAGCAACAGCCAAACGCGAAGCCACGGCGCAGAAGGTTTCTGCCGTCTCGGTGTCGGAAGCCCCGGAGAGTGCTGGAAAGAGTGCTGAAACCGATGTTGAAGAACGGGGCACAAAGCGGCGGCCAGCGATTGCAAGAGTTGATCCACCTGAAGATCAAAAGCCCAGTGGAGAGAAAAAGTCAGGTGTGCGACCTCAGTCGCGGTCAACGAACGGCGCGGGAAAGGCTACGCAAGGCAGTCCAGACTCACGTAGAAACGTGGGGGAAACGACCGCCGTGGTGCTTGAGCCTTGGAAAGCCTTGGGCCGAAAGTGGCATTCGCTTGACAAAGGGTTTGCGGATGGTGAAACGCCCCAGTGGCCGCTTGAAGTGGCTGAACGCACAGTGAAGCTTCTTGAGACCATCGCAGGACCAGAGTCCATCATCTGCTCAGCAGCCGATGGGTTTGAAGTCAAGCCTGAAGGATCTGATCAAGCATGGGCGGAAGTGAAGACAAAAGAGGTTGGCAGTCTGAGGATTACCCTTGCTGGTCCTGAATCCGCATTCGACGAATCTGGTTTTTCCAACCTTGAAATGCAGGGTCCTGTCGATCGTGCGAAAGGCCAAAGTACAACCATTACCTTGAACCTGAAGTCCCTCAAGCACACCCGCAGTCGGAAACTGAGGCAATTCCTGAAAAGCCACCTCGAACAGACGCTGGGATAGCTTTTGCGCTGGCAGGGATCACAACGGCATTGCAGACGGTTTGCCCATGAAGCGAAGTTTGTTCTCGGTGACGTCAGATATTCTTGAATGCGTCGGTCTTGTGCTTAGCATTGTTGTCAGCAGTGCGCTCCGTTTTTTACTTTCTGAGCACCCGTACCGGTTGGCTGGAACGCTGTGCCTGGTTCGACATCACTTGATGAACATTCGGGTTCTTCCTGTCGAAGAGCGGAACCGGCGGTTATCCGTGGATTCTAGCGCGTGTTATACTTGACCAAGCTTATCACCGAAGGAAGTCAAGTTGGAAAGACACACAGATTCATCGTCGAAGGATGATGGCGAAGGCCTGTTGAGTTCTGTGCTTGCGGATGCCGACGTCAAAGAGCGGCTTGAACGCATGCCTGCAGATGAAAAAACTGTCACGATCTGTTCGTTGGCAGGGTCGGGTTTCACGCACCCCAGTTGGCCGCAGTCGTGGGAAGATTGTTCAGCCACCGAAACGATGGAACTGGTCGACGATTCTGCTGAAGTGTCGAGCAGCCAGATTGATAAGGGATTCGTTCCCACTCGGCTGATGTCTCAGCTTACGGAAATGCGGGCTGAGGAGATTGATTATCGGATCGTCGGTAAGCTTGGCAGTGGAGGAACCGGCGTTGTTTATCAAGCACATCAGCGAGCGCTGGATCGAGAAGTGGCGATCAAGGTGCTGCGGGATGAATTAGCAAGTCACGAAGTGTCTCGAGAACGCTTCCTTACCGAGGCGCGGGTGATTGGTGGGCTTGATCACCCCAACGTGATCGCACTGCACGAGGTGTGCGTCGACGCCAATGGATTCCTTTTCTATTCCATGAAGCGGGTTGAGGGTACGAGTTGGGACCAGCAGATCAGTCGCATCTCGGTTGATGAGAATGTCAAGATTTTGCTCCGCGTGGCAGATGCAGTTCGCTATGCACACTCTCGCGGTTTGGTTCACCGAGACATCAAGCCTGAAAATGTCATGCTCGGCCAATTTGGTGAAGTGCTCGTGGCTGACTGGGGGTTAGCGTTACGGCTCGGAAGTGACGATCTGCGACATGGAGTCAAACAGACGATCGGTGGCACTCCCGCTTATATGGCTCCGGAACTTGCAGATGGCTCACATTCGGCAGCAACTTATCAGACAGATGTTTACTTATTGGGTGCCATTCTGTTTGAAATCCTGACAAAGAATCCACCGCATGATGGAAAGACTTTACTTGCTTGTCTGCGGGCCGCAGCGCGGAATGTGATTCGCGAAACCAAGGTTGTGGGTGAGTTGATGAATATCGCTCGAATTGCAATGGCAAGTCGAGCTGAAGATCGATATCCATCGGTTGACGCTTTTATCGCTGCGCTCAACGATCAGCAAACACATGATCAGAGTGTCAGGCTTGCAAAACGCGCTCAAACGCGGTTGGCGAATGCGAAAGATGATCATCAATACGAAGATTTTCGTGTTGCTGATGCTTTGTTGATGGAAGCGCTGGACATTTGGCCCGACAATCCTGCCGCAATGGAAACCAGAGCTGGGTTGCAGGAACGCTTCGCAGATGCAGCAACGCGAAGGGGTGATTACGATCTCGCACTTTCGATTTACGCGTCTGCTAATCAGTCAGATTCGAAGCAGGCGGTTGAAGTTGAAGCGTTAAAAGAGGCGCGGGCTAGCAACGATCAACGCAATAGCCGGTACTCGGTGCTGTTCACTCATGCGCCAGAGGCCGGATTGTTGATCCGGATGGACGGCGGATGTGTCGTGGAAGCCAATGATGCATTCAGGAAGTTGTTTGGGCATAGCAATGAAGAACTTGAGAATAGATCGATTTTTGATCTGAACATCTGGGAGTGTGAAGAAGATCGGGAACGTTTGACTGCCGCACTTGAAGAAACCGGCGTGCTTAATAATTTGGAGTCAAGGTTTTTGCACCGCGATGGGCACGCGATTGACGTGTTGATCAGTGGTTGTGTTGTGGATATGCAAGGTGAGCCGATGGTCGTGTCCACCATCCGTGATATTTCCATTCGAAAGAAAGCAGAAAATGAATTGATGATGAGCAGGCAGCGACTCAGGGATCTTCAGCGTCTGGCAGGATTGGCTACCTGGTCTTTTGATACCAGAACCGAGGAATTGATATGGAGTGATGAAGCATTTCGACTCAGTGGCCGCGACCCAGCCTTGGGACCACCTTCTTCGGAAGAGTTTTACGCCATGATTCACGAGGATGATCGTGAAATGTTGCGGGACACGATCGATGCGGCTCTCGCCTCTGGACTCGCCTATGAGCTGACGGTGCGGCAGGTGCTTGCGGATGGAGAGTGCCGGGATGTCCTGCTCAAAGGGCAGCCCATTTATGATGTCGAGGGGTACACGATCGAGCTGTATGGCGTGATGATTCCACAGCCGAAATGACCGACGGCGGTTGCCAGACAGACTTGTGACCAAAACGAGTTCAGAGGCTCTGTTGTGGCAGGCAGCAGGCGCGCGTGTGATCAGGCATGTTAAACTATCGCGGTCGACGTGGAACGGAAGTGACCGTGAGGGTGCACTGATGCTTCGCTTCTGCATGATTCAGTACACGGCTGTTTATTTCTTTGTCGGGATTGAGAGTATGTTTTTACGAGCGTTCAGTGGTTGTCTGATGATCTTTGCTGCGCTTGCGACGTTGTCGAGCGTGAAGGGACAAACAGACAAGACCCCGAGGAAACCAAACATTGTTTGGATCGTGGGGGAAAACTTTGACCTCGATTTTGGCTGCTACGGGGCTGAGAATGTGAAAACCCCTAATGTGGACCGTCTCGCCAAACAGGGAGTCCGCTACACCAATGTGTATTCCACTTCGCCGGTTTGTGCGCCGAGTCGATCCGCCTTCATGACTGGAATGTATGCCACCACAACTGACATGCATCACATGCGCTCACATCGCGACGATGATTTTCGATTGCCCGACGGTGTGCGACCATTGACGTTGCGATTGCAAGATGCCGGATATCAGACGGCAAATGTGACGCACATTGGCGAACGCGTGGTTGGCACAGGGAAACTGGATTTGAACTTTGTCAACGAAGGGACTCTCTATCAAACAAAGTTATGGTCGGATATCGATACCTCAAAGCCGTTCTTTGCTCAGTTCAACATGCCAGAGGCTGAGTACGATATTTACGATCGTAAGTCAGCAGAAAAAGAACGTGTTGTATGGGTGGGGGAGGAGTGGCATCCCAAAGTTGCGACAGAACAGAACGTCAACCCACCGCCTTACTATCCCGACCATCCCATCGTACGTCAGGAGTGGGCGAGGTATTTGAATTCGGCCAGCGGCATGGATGTACGCATCGGTTGGATTCTTGATCAGTTGAGAAAAGATGGTGTTGCAGATGATACGGTTGTGGTGTTCTTTGGTGACAATGGAAGGTTGGAAGCGAGGGGAATTCACTGGTGCTTTGACAGTGGGTTACATGTTCCCATGGTGATTCATTGGCCTGGGAATTTTCCAGCGCCGGCGGGTTATCGTGAAGGAATGGTGGACGAGCGGGTTATCAGTCTCATTGATTTGACAGCGACGACCTTGGTGATGGCTGGTCTTGGGGTTCCCCGCACCATGCAAGGCCAACCGTTTTTGGGATCCGAGCAAGGCACGGATCGGCGCTTCGCCTTCAGTGCGCGAGACAGGATTGATGAGACCGAGATACGACAACGATCCGTTCGGGGAAAGCGATATCACTATGTGAAAAATTTCACACCGGGGGCTGGGTTTCCATCACTGAATCGATACAAGGAAAAGTGTTTTCTTGTTAAACCTCTGATGCGGGAATTGCATGCTGCCGGGTCACTCACAGGTCCTCCTGCCGACCTGATGGAGCCGTTTGCGAAAGAGCAGTTGTTTGACACTCAGGTCGATCCCTACGAGACGGTCAACTTGATGAGCTCACAGCTTCCAGAACACAAAGCGGTTTTGCGTGAGATGCGTGCCGCGCTGGATACATGGATCTCTGAGACCAGGGACAGAGGTGTCATTCCCGAAGCTCGCGAGGTGGTGGCGCCCTTTGAAAAAGAAATGCACGATTGGTTCGGGACTCCTGACTGGGCGGCCAAGAATCGGAAAGCAGACGATTAGTGGTTGAGCCAGTGCTGGGCGGATTCTGGTTCTCAGGGGGGCGGGTTCCAGTTGGGGCAGTTCAACTGTCAGTCTCGGCGGTAGGGGCTTTCCGGCGGCGCTCCGCCTGCGGAAGGGGTCGGGTGATGGGGTTTCCTGTCACTTGGTGTCCAGTGACTTGGCGTCCAGTGACTTGGGTGCCAGTGACTTGGGTGCCAGAGGAGACGGGGAATAGTGCGGGCGGCTCGTTTGCGTGGTCAGTCGGGAGGGTTCGTCGCCATTTGCAGGTTGATTGTTGGGTTAGCTGGAAGCCCAGCTTGGAAAATGCGTTTTGTTTCTTCCGAATTAATGCAGATGTTTGCGACTGCGGCCGTTCATCGACTGACCAACGCCGTCTATACTGACAGGGGTTGGGGGAATCCTCTTTTTCCCACGGTACGTCCGACATGACGAGGAGGATTGGATGAGTGAATACGGCGCTTTCAGTGATGACTATTACGTCAATATGAACCTTTCGACGGAGATGGAGTTACCACAGAGCCGTGAGGCCGTGCTCCATTATTTTGAACAAGTCAGGCGTCGCTATCCAAAGATGCAGAACTTTTACTCACGAGAAAAGGGTGAGTATGTTTTGGAGGAAGAAAAAGATGCAGGTGCTTATCGTTGGGCATCAGTTGAGGGAAAACGGGTCAACGCGGGGGTGGTAAACCCCGAGTCGTTGGATTCGGCATTGGAGCAGCATCGCACGGTACTGGAACTGATTCCTTTTGAACTCTCGATCAGTCCGCTTGATTGTGAATCGTTAAGCGTGATGCTCGGGTTTGACTTTGCCTATCGTGGCAACCACAACGAGATTCTGGCCGAAGCGATCGGCGTGGCCCCGGGTTTGGAGCGTTTTACCTCCGTTCCGTACGGCAAGTTGTTGTCGCATGAACCTGCCATTCAATTCTCATTGGATGAGGACTGTCGTACGCAGTGTCGGGTGAGTTTCGAAACCCGAACCAGTGCCTATCAGGTTCGCAGCGGCGAGTACAGCGAAGATCAAATCAGTGTCTATCTGACCGTCCGCCGATATGACAGTTTAGGACCCAATGAAAACTACGCGTCCGAATTTGATCGCCTGGCGGGGCTGTGCCGTGACCTGGTTGACGAGTATCTGGTCACCAGCGTGCTACGCCCTCTGCAGGAAGCAATTTCGTTGCGTTAGGTGAGCCTGCACGCGAGCTCAGGTCGACGTCGCGCAAAGGAACGCACAACGCTGAACTCGCTGGTGAAATTCCTGGTCAGGCAGCTGGTAAAATCGCTGTTCAGGCTATTTTATAAACAGCGGTTCATTACTTCGTGCCTTTGGCATATGCGGCGGTGGCCGCACGTCTGATTTCAGTTGCGGTGGTCTGGTGTGAGGTCGCGATGGTCCTCGCATCGTCATCTTCGATGGTGAATCGGGAATGCCCACTCGGCAATTCGATGACTTTGCCGCGAACGGGACCATATGCCGTATCGACAAGCATCGCCTCGCGACGCAGTTTATGCCGGTCCGCTTGGTACCTGCGGATGCCGATTGCAGTTGAGTGTTCGAAGATAATGTTTTCCAGCAAGGCGGCTCGGGTGGTCGTCGTCATGGCGGTCAACATGACCCCAGCACGGCCTTTCTTCATGGTGCAGGGGGTTTGGAATACGTCCAAGGCACCGGCCGACATCAGGCGAGTGGCACAGTCAGCCAATTGTTCTGGAGTGGAGTCATCGATATTCGTTTCCAGCATCACAACGCGATCACACTCAAGGTGGCGCGTCAGACCTCCGGATTCTTCGGTTGAGTCGCCCAAAATGACACGCAGAACGTTTGCCTGAGTTTCAAGGTCCATGTTGCCAGCCCCGTAGCCAACGGCATTCATGGTCATGGACGGTAGCGGACCGAAGCTCGTGGCACACGCTTTCAGGATCGCTGCTCCCGTAGGCGTCGTCAGCTCGGCTCGGATATCAGAACCCACAATTGGAATCCCCTGGAGCAGTTCTGCCGTTGCTGGCGCAGGAATTGAGACGCGGCCGTGAGCAATGGTAATTTCCCCGGTACCGGTCGGAATGGCTGAGGCGGTGATCGAATTGATGCCCAACGAATCCATGGCGACCGCGGTTCCGACGATATCTGCGATCGAATCGATCGCCCCGACTTCGTGAAAATGAACTTTCTCGAGCGTCGAGCCATGCACTTTTGCTTCCGCCTCAGCAACTTGCCGAAAGATGAGGTGGGCAGTTTCCTTCGCCGCATCCGGCACTTCCGATGCCCTGTCAATCATCTCAGTGATGTGGTGTAAGTGGCGGTGAGCATGCTCAGGGGGATGCTCGATATGTACCGAAACAGCTCGAAAACCCCGCTTTTTGACTGTTTCAGAGCGAATGGTCAGCTCAGGTAGGCCCATCGACCGAACGGCTGACTCTATGCCAGCAATATCCGCACCCAGGTCCACTAAAGCCCCCAGAGTCATGTCACCACTGATTCCACTAATACAATCAAAATAGGCAATTTGCCCCATTTTTTAGCTTTCTTGGTTGAGGAAATGCGTGTCGTTTGCCGTTGATGGATTTGAGCGAGACGCTATACTCTCGCCTTCAAATCTTTGCAGAAAACCAACCTATACGATACGTCCGACGAGATCGATCCGATGAAAGTTGTAAGTAGTATTGGCGCTTTGAAATACCGCCATCCTGATTGCCAAGTGGTGAAACGCCGCGGCCGCATCTATGTCATTTGCAAGAGCAATCCGAAATTCAAAGTCCGTCAGGGTGGGGCCAAGGTCAAGAAGACCCGCCGCTAAACGAGACTTTTTGCTCAGTGAAAGCACGACCGGCCCCAGAGTCGGTCGTTTTTCATGCGCTCTCAACAACGCCAATAGGGAATCTACGGATGAAAGCTTTTGCCTCCTGCTTGATCGTATTTCTGCTCCTGATCGCCGGATGTGATTCAGGTTCCAACGCGAGTTCCTCTTCAAATATTGGCGCCACGGAGGCAACATCTGACTCTCAAACGCGTGCCGAAGTACAGGCTGGTAACGGTCCTGCGGTTGAAGCTGGTATCGTGACGCTCGAGATCCAAGGATCTGACGCACCGCTCACAATCGAGATTGAAGATGTGCGGACGGGGACTACCCTCGAAGAGGTAATGCGTTCGGTCACGAAGATTCCTGTTTCCATTCGTGGTTCTGGCGTCACAGCGTTCGTCGATGGTATCGGCGAGCAGGCGTCCAGTGGCAGCGAAGGGTGGGTATTTCGAGTGGATGGTGTTCATGCCAATCAAGGGGTTGGTAGCACGATCCTGACACCGCCAACGACGATCACGTGGGTTTATGGCGATGCGAGTGACCTGATCGGTCAATGAAGCTGGCGTTAGTTTTAGTTCAAGGGTGCCGCGATCATGTACGTCGTTTCGCGGATCATGCTGGACAGCTGGAAACTGATCTCATGCCTGGTTTTCGCGGGGACGGTTCTTGCTTTTCTGGGCTTGTGGCGACTCTCCTTTGATGTGTCACCCAATGACGTCTTCATGTCGGACAATGCGACCTCAAAGCAGCTAGAACAGTTGTACGAGGATTTTGGTCACGAAGATAACGAAATCGTGATCGTGTTGGAGGGTGATACACTCTTTGATCCAGATGGCTTGGAAAAGCTTCGGCAGTATTGTGACCAGTTGGATCAGTTGCCAGCGATTGTCAGCGTCAGTAGTCTGTTTGATCTTCGTGATCGGCGTACAGGGCTGCTGGTTGTTCCGACGTACCTGCATCCCGATTTCGATGTTGAAAAACTGAAGACGCAGGTCACGAAGCACCCGATTGGAAAAAATCAATTGGTATCGCCGGACGGCAGCATGCTCGTTGTTGTGGCTCGCGTTGCCGGCAAGTCTTTGCGGCTCTCGACTTTGTCGGCTGCTGTGTCGGAAGTTCAAGAGGTAAGTCACAAATACGAATCGCAGACCGGTAATAAGCCACTACTCGCCGGTCATCTTGTGATTCGCGCCGAAACGCTTGAGTCACTGCGCTCTTCGATGGTGTCAGGATCGCTGTTTGCAACACTCATCTCAGCTTTGGTCGCACTGATTTTATTTCGAGGATTGTGGCCCGTTTTGATCTGCTGTGCTGCCCCTGCTTTGGGCGTGTTATGGACCTTGGGAGCCATGGGATGGGCAGGTCAGCAAATCGGTGCTTTGGGTACCGTCATTCCGACGCTCGTGATGGTCATCGGACTAAGCGATGCTGTGCACTTGTTGCTGGAGACCAGGCGTCAACTGGTCATCGGTAAGACGCGAGACGAAGCAATGATGCAAATGTTGTGTCGCACAGGACCCGCGTGCCTTCTCACCTCACTCACTACCGTGATTGGTTTTGGTTCGTTGCTTCTTTCTGAAACCCAAAGTGTGCAGCAGTTCGGATTATGTGCCGCTCTGGGATCCTCGTTCGCTTTGTTGGCGGATTTATTGGTCCTGCCCATCCTGATTCGGTATACCTCGTCACAGCGAATTGTTGGAAAGTATGCTCAAACCGAATCGCCAGTGTCTGCGTGGACTGGTTGGGTTGCACGTTTTCCGTTGAACCACGCAAAGCCGCTCGCCGTGTTTGGCATCGTAATTTCCACTGTGCTACTGGTGCCGGCGTTTCAACAAAACCCAGATATCATCTGGACAGAAACCCTCCCTCAGCATTCAGATGCAACGAAAGCACTGCAACGTGCAGACGCAGTGATGGGAGGAGCGTTGCGCGCGCACATCGTGATTCAGTGGCCAGAAACGCGGGAAGTGTCTCATCGCGAGACGTTGCGCGTGACCGGTGAGGTGCATCAGGCGGTTTTGCAAACCCATGGTATCAATGGTCCGTTTTCTGTTTTGAATGTGATGGAAACCATCCCCATCAAAAACCATGAAGATCGCTACCGGCAAACGCAACGACTTGCCGGGACTCGTATGGCACGACTCGTCAATGAGAATTCACGGCGATTGGTCGTGACGGCGCAAGTACCCAATGATGGCGCCGCAAAACTCGAGGAAAATCTGATGCCTCTTGAGTCCCGCATTGCGGAAATTGAAAAACGGCATCCCGGATACTCCATTCATGTGACGGGAACCGTTGTTGCCGCAGCACGTAACATGCGGAACTTCATCGGCAATCTTGGCATGAGCCTCGCCGTCGCCAGCGCGATTATCTTTGTCGTGTTGACGCTCGCGTTTCGTTCGCTGCGTCTGGGGTTGATCAGCGTTATCCCCAATGCTCTACCGCTACTAGTGACCGCCGCAGGGCTTGTTCTGCTGGGGTACCCCCTACAAATCACCTCGGCACTTACCTTTTCGCTTTGTCTGGGCCTTGCGGTTGATGACACCATTCATGTGATGATGCGGTACCGACAATTGGTCTCCGAAAGGAATATAGATCACCCCCAAAAAGGTGATAAAGTCGGCACCGTTGATGTGCGGGATTCAGCTTGGGCAATTCGTGAGACCATTCATCAGGTGGGGCCAGCACTCGCGATTACGACCGCAATCTTGGTGAGTGGATTTGCCGCAATGCTGATTAGCCCCATGCCGGGAATACAGATGTTCTCACTGTTAGGATGCATCATCTTGGTGACCGCCTTTCTTGGTGACTTGGTGATCTTACCCGCCATTCTGTTTGTGTTCGGTGAGAATGTTTCATCCGTACGCTGCCAGAGGTGAATGTCCAGAGGGGAATGTTCAGGGGCGATCGATGCCAATGTGTCACTGCCACATCATTACGCGATACCAAGACGGTAGAAACGCTACTCAAGGGTAACGGGTCTGACACTACCCAGGTGGAATGCCGGTTGATCCCGGGGGGGGCGGATGCAAGTGAGGTTGAGAGGCCTGTTTCAGAGAAGTGACGTAGCACTTGGGTGAGGGAGAATAGCCTTTCATTCTTGTTGGTGGGGGGGATGCCGTTTTGAATCCTGGTTACCGCTCCGTTCGTTGCGGTGACTCAAACGCAGCAGATGTGGATCGTTTTGTGTGAATTTCGGGGAGTTGTGTTAATATTTGTAGGCGTGGTGCACGTTTGTTGGTCGTTTTGTGGTCATGCCTAGAGTGTGCGGCAGAACATCCAGTACCCGAACATCAAATTGCAGGCAACCTGATGGAAACAACCCGACCCGTGAGATGGCACAAGAGATGATTTTGAAGCAGATCCTGATGGTTGCCGTGGCCGGCATTTCTAGTTTTTTCACCTTGCAGGCGGATTCCAACGCTGCGGTGATTGTTCAGGACGGAGAGGTTCAGGCGGAGATTGTGATTAGTGACACGGCGCCGCGATCGACGCGGTTGGCCGCCGCTGAGTTGCAGACGTATGTTGAGAAGATTTCTGGTGCGCAGCTACCGATTGGGACCGCACCTTCGGCTGATGCATCGATAAAGATCTATGTAGGCGAAAGTCGCCACCTGAAAAAGCTGGGCGTGACAGCAGCAGGGCTTGAGCATGGGGCCTACCGTATTGTGTCCGGTGATCGGTGGCTGGCATTGGTTGGTGACGATACTGACTTTGTTCCGATCGAGCCATGGGCAAAAAATAACTCTGGACGTGGTCAAAAGTTGCAGTCCGAGTGGGAAAAGGCCAGTGGATTGTCCTTGGGGGTTCCGAATGGAGGGCTGTACAAGTTTCGGCAACGGATGCCCCAGTCCCTCGCCAAGGAGGATCGAGAGTACCTTTGGCAGTTTGATGAACGCGGTTCGTTCAATGCGGTGTGTGGTTACCTGCGAAGCGTTGGCGTCCGTTGGTACCTGCCGGGTGAACTGGGTGAGGTTGTCCCGCAGATGGCGACCATTCCTCTCCCGAACGTAGACCAGACAGTGAGCCCAGACTTTGAGGTACGGCAATTTAATGTGCGTTTTGCGACGGTCGACGAAGAACTCATGCGTTGGTCGATGAGGCTGGGGATTCGACATCCGTATGGGCAGATGATTGCACATGGGATGGACACCATGACGCATCCTGACATCCTCAAGCAACAGCATCCCGATTGGTTTGCTCTTTATGGTGGGCAGCGTGATACCCAGATCGGAAAACGTCTGAATCACCTCTGCTATTCCAATACGGAACTGTTTGACGCAACTGTTAAGTGGGCGCGTGCCCAGTTTGACGTCTATGACTACGAGTCCGTGTCGATCATGCCGCCTGATGCGTACATTGCGATCTGCCAGTGCGAGCTTTGTGCGGGCCAGCAGATTGATGACATGGGAGCTCGCGGTAAACTTTCGAATCACGTTTGGGACTTTGTCAATCGCGTAGCAAGAGAAGTACGCAAGACACACCCCAATAAGAAAATCGTCTGCTGTGCGTACGGCGCGAACACCAACCCTCCTTCCAATCTCAAGCAGCTAGAGCCAAGCGTTGAGGTCGTGATTGTCGGGGGGCGACGGCCACGAAATAGTCTGCCAGAGCAACGCATCCCAATTCAAGCATTGCGGGCAGGTTGGCAAAAAATAACGGATCAGCCGTACTTGGTGTTCGAAAATTATCCGTTCACCTCGCGCAGAAGCTATTTGCCGGCTTTTGTGGCGAGGACCATTGGGGACAGCATTAATGCGACCAAGGGCGTTTCTCGCGGTGAAGATATCTGGCTTAGTTTTCCGAGAGTTCATGATGACCCGAATATTGGATTCAATCACTTTCAGGTCTACTTCACGGCGCGCATGTGGTGGGGTGGCAGTCACGCTAATGTGGAGGTGATGCTTGATGAGTACTGTCGGCTCTTTTATGGTCCTGCAGGGCCGCAAATGAAATTGTTCTTTGATTATTGCGAGCTTAACTACCAAGCCATGGAGAGCGACAAGCAAAAAATTGACAAGGCGCTGGAGATATTCACAGCGGCCAAAGCCAGTGTCCTGCCGGGATCAAATCATGCGCAACGGTTGGAGCTGATTGATCAATATCTCAATGCATTGCGAAGTAAGGGCAACCAACTACTACAAAAACGTGGTTTGGTTACAAAGTTGAGGACCGTCCGTGAACCGAAGGAACCGATCGTCGTCGATGGCAAGTTAGATGAACCGTATTGGCGCGATTGTCTTAGTGCCTCTACAGGCAGCTTACGGGAGTTGCAGACGGGGTCTCAGCCCATCTTGGGAACGACGGTGAAGGTCGGTTGGGACCGATCAGGGCAGTCTCTGTATTTCGGGATTCGCTGTGAGGACCAAGTGGGTGAATCATTGAACATCTCGACCACGAAAAATGAAGATGAGTCCATCTGGTATGGTGATGCCATTGAGATTGAACTCGACACCGATTCGCATAGCTACTATCAACTCGTGGTCAATCCAGCGGGGGCGCTGGTTGATCTGGATCGTGCCGCTGGCAAGAGCTCGCGATTCCGTTGGGAGTCGCAGGCTGAGGTTGCGACGCACATCGCAAAGGATCATTGGAATGTCGAAATCCGGATACCTGTGACCGATGACGAGAACGACCCGCTCAATCAGGTGATTGGCCGCAAGCCCTCGCAAAGCTTACCGTGGCACTTTAATGTCTGTCGGCAACGAATTCGCGAGAACGGTGCCGAGTACTCTGCATTTTCACCGACGGGAACCGACGGGTTTCATGTGCCCATGAAGTTCGCACATCTCTATGACGGTGGTTCCCACACGTTCGAGGTTGATCCAACCGTTACCGATTTTTTAACTGAACATACAGCTGCCGATAAGTTGATGCGGAGGCAACAGTACGATCAGGCACTGGCAGCGTTTGTTGCACTTTCGAAATATGAGACGGCCACTGATTACCAGAAATCGGTTGCACTGTCGAAGGCGGCGAATTGCGCAAGACGCATGAAAAATGTTGAACAGGCAGCCACTTTTGTTCAATTGATTCCGGTGGAAGCCATGGCGATGACCGTGCACATGCAGAATCTTATTGCCGAGCGGCAACTCCCTGCACTCATTGATCAATTCGGTGACGTGGATTTAGTGAGCTTCCCATTTACGCAGATCGGTGCAGCCGCTTTTGCGCGTGGGCAGGCGTACTACACGCTGAAATCCGGTCCCAAAGCAGATACGGATTTTCGCCTGGCATTGAAATTTACCTCTGATACACGAAGCCGAATGAGCATTCTACGCGCGATGGCCCAAAACCGTGAATTGGTTATGCACAACGATGCCCTGGCATTGGAAGCCTACCGAAAGATTGTTGATTCCAAGACCAATACAGGCAGCGCTGAATACTTCACCGGGCTTCAGGGACTTGCACGCTTGTTGAGCCGAGGCGGAGATCATGAGGGCGCGTTGGAGGTATTCAAACATGTTGATATCAACAATCTTGCCGGAACCTGGCGGCCTTCGATGCGGATTTCCTACGGCTTGGCACTCGAGGCGGCAGGTCGCAAGTTGGAAGCGTCCCAGTCGTATCGTGAAGTGCTGGCTGATGAGAAAGCAGCGGCGTCTCACCGGCGGCGTGCCAAAGAAGCGATCGCAGGTTTACACGCGGGGGATTGAAGTCGCCTGAACTGCGCTCAAGTCAGCTGAAACAGGCGGTGGAAAGCAGAGAGTGTCAGGGATACACGAAGGTTGAGTGGCCGAATAGGCAGTTAAGGTGGCTTCTTTGTCCTGCGGCACTCATTCCTGAAACCTAGTTGTTTGCCTGTCTTGAGGTATTCCGTGGGACAGAAAAGTTACCAATGCGTGATGATTCCTACAGGCCGATCGGGGCAAAGTGAGTTTCACCATTTAAAGAAATACTCGATGACACTGATCGCGGTGAACGCATTGAATAACATGCCTGACAGAATGCCAAAAACTAACGCCGGCCAAGTTCCCGGTCTTGCTTGCTTCGAACAGAGGCTGCTGTAGCACCAGCTAAATATAAAACAGGTAAAAACACTGGGCAGAGTTGTAATCAAGACAAAGATCAATTGCAGGATATCCGGACTGCTTGGATTTTGCGCCTGAGGCGTTGCCATGACCATGATGATCACCCCGACAACAGCCACTGAGACGCCCACCACGAGACTGGTGATGTAAGAATAGACAAAGACTCTCATGATCCGCATGCCGATGGGATCCCAAGACGCGTTTGCCGACTCTGTCACTTCGCCGCTGTTCGCCTTTCTGCCAAGTGTGCTGGCGGACGGCCCACGGTTGGGCGTCAAGTAAGGATTGTTTTCGGTGTCCATGGCGTTAACTGTTGAAGCTTCTTGTGGTGGCTTCTTGATTAAGTGGAACGCGAGAAAACACCGCATCAGGCTAGTGATGATTTGTTGAAATTTGGAGCTTCCAGCCGCTCGCTGTAATGCAGTGGGAAGAGAAGAATCGTGAATCTTAGTGCAGGAGTTGTAATGATTTAGTTTACGGCAGCTAATGCAACCAGTTCTTTCAAACGTTTCGGTTCGGTAGCCTCGACTTTGGCTACAAAGCCACGTTTGTGGGCAAAGCGTACATCATTCTCGGATTCGAGCAGCGAAAAATTCAATCGAGGACAATCTTCGTAAGTGGTCAGGCCATAACCGTCGCCCCGTCGATCAGGATAGATCAACGCGTGAACATTTTCCTGTTGTTCTTGTTCAGCAATGAATGCATGGAGTCCAAACGATGGATCGGTTGCGATCTCTTCACTTTGTTCGAGAAACAGAACGCAAATGTGCGAGGCCTCGGGGTCCTGAGTCTCAATGCTCCACCACTGACAGTGCTGTTTGAGAAACTCAAGACGTGTTCGGAGCGAGTGTAGGTAATTCAGAATGTCTTCCCCAACCATGCACATGACCTGGTAGAGCACACTGTCGGGGGTAAGATTTGTGTTGTTTGCGAATCGATTCAGCAGCGTAACATCGATGGGCGAATTCAATTCGCTTAATGCGGTGCGCGGTATCCCCATCAACTTTGATGCTTCGTTTGGACCCAGTGTGTCAAGCCATTCCGCGGGTCGAAGCCATGCACAAAAAGACAACGCATCCTCGTACACGCCCAAGCTGAGAAGGACGAGTGATAACGCACACTGGGGGGGAGCGTCGCGGGGAAACTGATGATGATCAAAATTATTGAGCTGGGCGTCGTGCGAACCTCCAACGTCTACCACGCAGACCGCCGAGTCACTCAAGTCTTCTTCTGTGGGGTCACGCCGTTGGATGGATACACCGTGCAGATGAGCAAGCAGGCAGCAAGCCAAAAAGTCGTCTTTGTGGGCACCGCCAGGGTGAGTGACGATAAGTTTGATAGTCATGAATACGACCCGGAACGAATGGGTGAACGATGAGTAACTGAGATGGGGAAGCGGAAGGCTCAAGATCCCCAATACTTGCCAAAAAAACTCAGAGATGCATTGGAGCCATAGCCGATGAGCAGAGCAGCGTGAATCAGAAGATGACAGAGTATTGAGGAGTCACCGTATTGAGAAGTGGTAAAGTAAAGTTTTACTTTACCAATCCTGCTGTTTCGATTGGGGCGTGAGATCGGATTCTGGCGGCGGAACATTCGTCCACTGCGATGTTTTGATTACTAGCAGCGTTTGGAAGGTGAGTGTTGATCTCGACTCACGTCAAGTGTTGTCCGCCGGCGGACAACAACGGATGTTGGGCCGCTTTCGTGAGGTCAAGCCGTTGTTGTAACGAAATGAGCCAGAATTACCTTGGAACGTGAACGCGGAGAATCTGTCCATTACTGCCTGCGATGGCGAGAGTTCCATCTGTTGGATGGGCGGCAATTGCATAGGCCCAGCCTGTGAGCGCGGGTATTGATTTCAGCACTTTGACATGCTCGGTGTCAATGATTCGGACTCGGCCGTCTTCGCAACTTGCAGCCAATAAGTTTTCATGAATCCAGCAAATATCAAGCGGTTCAGATTCAAGGCGTACGTACCGCATCATACGCCCGATGGTTGGTTGCCAGAAGCGAATGGTCCGATCTCCCGCTGCGGTAGCGATCATTGGTCGACCTGTGGATATCGGACAGACAGAGATTGCGCTGATCGGTTTCGTGTGTTGATTTAGCGTGCGAATCATTGAACCGGTCTCAGACTGCCAAACGCGAACTGAGTGATCGTTGCCCGCGGTTACCAATTCGCCGGTTCGAAGAGTGCGAACTGACCTAAGACCGCGGGAGTGCCCATGGTAGGTAAGAACTGGTTTCCTGGTTGTAAGATTCCAACGTTTCAGGGTTCTGTCGAGACTGGCAGATATTAGTTGGCTACGTCCTTGCCAGTTGAGTGCCACAACGGAATCATCATGACCAGAGTACTGGGTTTGCATC
>Ga0315321_10001244_pt1 | contig 19499 bp, 19 predicted proteins | sample M180m21515metaG_FD_203464 | JGI IMG/M metagenome (GOLD analysis project Ga0315321, IMG submission 203464) | Ammonia-oxidizing marine archaeal communities from Monterey Bay, California, United States - M1 80m 21515 | ecosystem: Environmental > Aquatic > Marine > Intertidal zone | place: USA...
TTTTAACGGCTGGAAAGCTCTCCAAACGCGCATGCAGGCCGGACGCGACATCCATGCCCGCTTCGATCGCCGCAACAACATCCGCGATCCAATGCTCTGGCAAGAACCCGCCCTGATTGACGACGCCAACTACCAGTGTGCCAGCGCCCTTTGCAGCCGCCTCTGCGACCGACAAATCCGTCAAACCGCAGTCAGCGCCACAGCCCGGCAGTCGAACTTGGCCGACACACCATTCGGGGCGCCAATCCGCAACGCCATCCGCAGTTTTAGCGGCGAGTTGATCCGGCACGTCGCCCAAATAGAGCGCATAAGGCTTCCGTAATTCCATCGTGTTCCGTCCTAGCGCTTCGGTTGCAGTTCTTCCACGAGGCGCGCAAGCACACTGGCACCAATCGGCAGAACGCTATCATTGAAATCATATTGTGGGTGATGAACGTTCTCGCTGGAAGCGCCGCCACCCTGGCCAAGCCAGAGATAACAACCCGGCTTCTCGTTCAACATGAAGGCAAAATCTTCACCGCCCATAGTCGGGTCTAAATCATCGCGGACATTCTCTGGGCCAACAATGCCGCCAGCGACATCCGCCGCAAGCTGTGTCTGCGCATCATGGTTCACGGTGGCTGGATATCCACGCCGGAAATCAACATCCGCGCTGCCGCCCATGCCGCTCGCAATGCCTTCTGCGATCCGCTTCATACCGGCCTCTATCATGTCCTGGACGTCTGGATTGAATGTACGAACGGTGCCGGAAAGTACGGCTTCCTCGGGGATCACGTTGAACGCAGCGCCCGCATGGAACATCGTGATGGAGATGACAGCCGTTTCAATCGGGTCCTTCGAGCGGCTAACAAGCGATTGCAGCGCCGTCACGATCTGGCTGCCGATGACGATGGGATCGACGCCATTCTGCGGCATAGCACCATGGGCGCCCCTGCCCCGCACCGTAATGTCAAACTTGTCCGCAGCCGCCATGATCGGTCCTGGTACGGCAGCGATGGAGCCTGCCGGCATTTGGGGCCAATTGTGCAGGCCATAGACTTGATCACACGGGAATTTCTCAAACAGGCCATCGTCCATCATGGCCTTGGCCCCAGCGTAGCCTTCTTCGGCTGGCTGAAAGATCACATTCACAGTGCCGTTGAAGTTGCGCGTTTCCGCCAGATATTTGGCAGCGCCTAAAAGCATGGTCGTATGGCCGTCATGGCCGCAAGCATGCATGACGCCCGCATTCTGGGATTTCCAAGGCGTATCATTCATTTCATCAATCGGCAGCGCGTCCATATCTGCGCGGAGGCCAATTGAGGGTCCATCACCAGAACCTTTGATCACGCCAACGACGCCAGTCTTGCCCAAGCCCTTGGTCACTTCAATGCCCCAGGATTCTAGCATTTCAGCGACTTTTCCGGACGTGCGGACTTCCTGGTAGGCCAATTCTGGGTGCATATGGAAGTCACGGCGCCATTCGGTCATTTCTTCTTCAAGCGCTGCGATAGAATTGATGATGGGCATGTGGACGGTCCCTTGCTAGGTAAGGTGTTTGAAACTGTTCTATCCCGAATCAGGGATTGAGGCCATGGACGGCAACGGCGCAAATACAAAAATGCCTGAGAAGTTGACCCCGATGATGGCCCAGTTTTTGGCCATCCGCGAGGCCAACCCAGGATATATGCTGTTCTATCGCATGGGCGACTTCTACGAGTTGTTCTTCGAGGACGCGATTAAGGCCGCGGATACGCTCGACATCACGCTGACAAAGCGCGGCCAACACGATGGCGACCCAATCCCCATGGCGGGCGTGCCAGTCAAAAGCCATGAAGCCTATCTGGAGCGCCTGATCCGCGCCGGCCATAAAGTCGCCATCTGTGAGCAGATGGAAAGCCCAGCCGAAGCAAAAAAGCGTACCGGCAAGACGCTGGTTGAACGTGGCGTCGTGCGTCTCGTCACACCGGGAACCCTGACCGAGGACAGTCTGCTGAATGCTCGGCGTCATAACTTCCTGGCGGCATTGGCAGAAGCGGGCGGTAAGCGGGCATTGGCGTGGTTGGACCTTTCCACAGGAAGGTTCGAGACTGAGCCGTTGGCAAAGGATGGCCTTGCCCCTGCCCTCGCCCGGATTGAGCCGAACGAACTGCTGTTGGCCGATAAGCTGATGGTGCGGGACGATATCACCCTGGCACTCGAAGACTTCACGGCGACGCTGACCGAACTGCCCGCCGCCCGCTTTGATAGTGCAAACGCGGAGCGGCGCCTGAAGCTTGCCTTCAACGTCGATGCTCTGGATGGCTTTGGCGCATTTGACCGCGCAGAAATCGCAGCTGCTGGCGCGCTCGTGGACTATGTGGACCTTACCCAGCAGGGTCACGCGCCGCGCCTGGACCCGCCACAACGATTTGCGGGCGATGCTGCCATGCAGATCGACCCAGCGACACGCCGTAGCTTGGAACTATTCCGCACGCAATCTGGCGAGCGGAAAGGTGCGCTGCTGCATGCTATCGACAGAACTTCTACCAGCGCAGGCGCACGGCTTCTTGCCGGATGGCTAGCTGCACCGCTGACAGACCCTGGTGCCATTGCAGACAGACAGAACGCCGTTCAACACTTCCTGGAAGCGCCCATTCTGCGCGCTGATGTTCGCGATACGCTTGGCCAAGCGCCGGACCTTTCCAGAGCACTATCCCGAATAGCGCTGGATCGTGGCGGGCCACGAGATTTGGCGGCGACGGCGACGGCGCTCTCTTGTGCCGAGACTGCACGTGGACAGCTTGAAGCGAATGACAGCTTGGCAGCGACACCTGCCCTACTCCAAACCGCATGTGCCCGCTTGACCGGCCACGGCGCATTGTCAGACATGTTGCGCCAAGCGCTAGCAGACAATCTGCCTTTGCTGGCACGGGACGGTGGGTTTATCCGCGCGGGCTATGATCCAGAGCTTGATGAATTGCGCGGCCTCCGGGACGACAGCCGTCGCCTGATCGCGGCGCTGCAAGCCCGATATGCCGAAGAAACGGATGTGCCCGCCCTGAAGTTGAAGCACAATGCGGTGTTGGGTTACTTCGTCGAAACAACGCCAACACATGAGGCAAAACTGGTCGCGGATGAGCGGTTCATCCGGCGGCAAACCATGGCGAACGCCGTGCGCTTTTCCACCGTTGAGCTGTCTGACCTAGAGGCCAAGATCGCCAGTGCGGCGGACAGGGCGCTGGCGCGGGAGCTGGAACTGTTCGCTGGCCTTATCATCGCTGTCAAAGCTGAGGCTGAGGGACTTGCCAGGCTGGCTGATGCACTAGCATTGATGGACGCTTCGGCTGCGCTTGCGCATCTCGCGGCCGAACAAAACCTTGTCCGACCAAAGATAGACGCCAGCCTGCGGTTTGAGATTAGGGGCGGGCGACATCCTGTTGTTGAACAGGCCTTGCAATCTGGCGCCTTTGTGCCGAATGACTGCGACCTTTCTGTTGAAACAGCCAACCGTCTCTGGCTCATCACTGGCCCGAACATGGCGGGCAAAAGCACCTATCTCCGCCAGAATGCACTCATCGCGATTATGGCGCAGATTGGGGCGTTCGTGCCGGCGGAAAGTGCCAATATTGGTGTTGTAGACAGGCTATTCAGCCGTGTTGGCGCATCAGACGATCTAGCGCGCGGACGATCCACCTTCATGGTTGAGATGGTCGAGACAGCAGCAATTCTTAACCAGGCTGGCCCGCGCGCATTGGTGATCCTGGACGAAATTGGGCGCGGTACCGCCACATATGATGGCCTTTCCATCGCCTGGGCTGCCGTCGAGCGGCTCCACAACTCGAACCGCTGCCGGGGCCTGTTTGCGACCCACTATCATGAACTGACCGCCCTTGCTGAAAAGCTGGAGGGGCTGGGTCTCGCCTCTGTGCGCGTTAAAGAGTGGCAGGGCGACATTGCCTTCCTGCATGAGGTTGCGCCGGGCGCAGCGGATCGATCTTACGGCGTCCACGTGGCAAGGCTGGCTGGCCTTCCAAAAGACGTGGTGAAGCGTGCGGGCGATGTGTTGCGAAGGCTGGAAGCAGGCGAAGGGCCAGATGGCCAAAAGGCAGCGGCACCACTACCGCTTTTTGCCCATGCTGCACCTGTTATGGCTGAACCAACGCCGGAACCATTCGCACCACAAATGCCACAAGGCTTCGTGGACGCAATAGACCAGCTGAAGACTGTTGACCCGGATACGCTAACGCCGCGCGCCGCACTGGAATTGGTATACACTCTGGCAGCACTTGCAAAGGATGAGGGAGACGAAACATGATGGATGTGTCAAAGCGCTTTCTTGGCGACTGCGCACAGATGGCCGCTGAAATTGATTCAGCAACGCGCGACATCGCCTGCGAAATGCGCGAATTCCCAACACCTTTCCCGGCATGCGACGTGCATTTTACGCGGCTCTCAGAAGAACGCAGCCGCTTGCAGCGTATGACTACTGCCCTCGAGGCCTTTAGCGCCGCTGCTCATTCAGAAGCGTCGCCACTGATCTATCCACGGGACACGGTCTATCTGCCGGATGGAACGAAACAATATCATCCCGCACCAGCCTCAAATTGCTGACGCGTACGCTAACCAAGACCGCAGGCACTCTTTTTCAGGCTGCCAGATCCATCTTGCTCACGCGCCAACTGGGCCGGGCGTGCTAGACGGGGTCAAGGATCAGCCAGAATAAAGTCCGAAGCGTCTAGTTCAGCTGCCGTTACCCCCATCAACCTGATCACGTTCTCGCCGCCAAGCGATATCGTGGCGTTTCCATCATAGTCTTCACCAATTACGGACGCGAGCGGCGCAAATGTGGGAAATAAACCTGTTTCAAGGTTGAGACCTCGAAGATCAATCTTGTCGATGCCGTTTTCGAAGTCGGCAATGGTGTCCAAACCAGACCCACTTGAGAATAAGAATCGGTCCTCGACACCATCACCGCCGCCGCCGACCTCTCCACCGACAAGAACGTCATTGCCAGAGCTACCGATCCGACGATCACCGCCAGCACCGCCCTCAATAAAGTCATCGCCCGCTTGGCCCCGGAAGCTCTCAAAGACGTTGTTGTCAGAGCCTAGGAGCTGATCCCCGAAGTGCGAGCCGCGAACTTGCATGACTTGGATCAGAGTATCAAACCCGATATTTGCGGCATCGTTTGGCAACGCACTGCGCGCGAATTCATCGCCGAGGTCGGCGATCACGCCAGCCTGAGCATCACAATAATCTGCGCGAATTGTAACATCGCCTAAAGCGCCAAGCGCTTGGATCTGGTCATTTACCTGACCACCGCGAAGATTAATGAACCTATCGCCATTAGAGATAAAATCGGCGGCGACCGTGAAAGTATCAAATCCTTGCGTGCCCACAACAGACTCAACGTTTTGCACGCGGGACTGAACGCCGCCATGTGGATCTTCACGCACCCATTGACCATTTTTGATTGTAAAGCGCGAGCCTGCGTCGAACGCTTGGAAGGAAACCGTGTCGAAATCCGCGCCGCCATCAATGATATCAATGCCGCCAATGGAAAGAATGAAGTCTTCACCAGCATCGCCGCGGAGAACATCCGACCGCAAGCCGCCCGTAATAGTTTCATTACCGCCACGGGCAGAAATAACGGAGCTTGTTAGGCTAGCGAAAATTGTGTCCCTAAAATTCGAACCAGATACGTTCTCGATGCTGATGAGCTGGTCAAGCTCGCCCGTGGCGACAGTCGTCGCCTGCTGCGTGATCAGATTGATAGTCATCCCACCGGACGCATTCTAGTTTACGTAGTCAACGATATCCGCACCGTCGCCACCATCGTAGGTGTCTGCGCCCGCATTACCGCGGATGGCATCATTTCCGGCACCAGCCTCAATCAGCACATTGACCGCAGACGCCTAAACTGTGTCGTCAAAGCCTGACCCAATGACTGCCCTGGCACCAAGGACATTGCCGTTCGGGCCCCCGGTTAGTCCACCGTTCAGCATGTCCAAGTTTGCGCCAGCCTGAGCCAGCAAGAGGTCGACAGTGCCCGTCGTGAAACCAGCATCAAAATTTATAGTCGTGAACCCACCAGAAATAACGATGACTATATCCCGATTGGGTGCGGCACCAATGTTATCAACGGCATCTCGGTTGTTAAGAAATCCGTTATCCACAAAGAAATTCGATATCAAAGCATCTGGCGCAATGATGCGTTCAATTCCTGAAAATATTGACACTTCCGGCGGCGGCGGCGGGTCCCCGATATCTATTGGCGCAGAGAAAACAGAAAATAAAGACAGCCCGTCTGTCAGTTGAAAATCAACCAATTCAAACTGACCAAGGCCAAATCTGGCATCAAGCGTATCGAAGCCCCCACGTCCTAAAATTTCGCTTTGGCCACCTAAGAAGTCCGAAAATGTATCGTTCTCATTAGTGCTAATTAGGAAATCGGACCCAGGCCCCCAAAAAATTCTGCCATCACTAGACCTCCACGCTGACAAGACTGTCAGACTTGCCAGATATTATTCAAATTCAAGCGTAGGTGTCACAGCACCAGTGCCCTGCCCCGACACCAATTACAAGCATTCCGCCAATCTGCCTGGCATATCTGCCAAATTTTTTGATTCAGTAGTGCCTTACATGCGTTATAAGACAGCTCGCCTGTCGGCCATCTCTCCTATAATCTAACATAAGTAATTGATCCGAATTGCAATGGAGGGGGCGATGCTGCGGGCGGAACAGATCAGGCTTGGAAAACGCCTACTCGCGTATATTGAAACAGATGCGTCATCCGAAGCATCAGCGATCTACCTGAACCCTGTTGACGATTACACTTCAGAACAACAAGCCACGGCAGAACAAGAAGCGTTGTTCACCACGCGTCCTCTCTGCCTCGCCGCCAGTGTCCAGTTGCCGGGCCTCAACACTTTCCTCACCCATGATCTGCTTGATATTCCGATTTTGCTAACACGCGATGGCGATGGATTGGTTCGCGCATTCCTGAACGTATGTCGCCATCGTGGCGCACGGATTGCGGAGGGGTGCGGTGAAGCAAGGCGCTTTGTCTGCCCGTATCACGCCTGGACATACAGCGCCGACGGACGCCTCGCAGCCAGACCAAAAGATGCCGCGTTCGAAGGTATGGATAAGGCTGACCACGGCCTAACTGAACTGCCATGCCAGGAACGGTACGGCCTGATATTTGTGCAGCCATCCCCAGCTGCAGCGAGCGAACCACCGCTTGATGTCGATGCTTTACTGGATGGGTTAGCTCCAGAGATTGAGAACTATGGCCTCGCCGGATACACCCACTTCAGGACTTACGATTCCGAATGGAATCTCAACTGGAAACTCGGTATCGATACGTTTCTGGAGTCCTATCATTTCGGCGTTCTACACAAACAGTCGATCCACCCGATCTTGCACAGTAATCTCGGTGCGTTTGACGCTTTTGGTGCCAACCTGCGCCTGCTGTTTGCCCGGCGCAGCATTGCAACGCTGAAAGACCAACCTCAATCTGAATGGGACCTGCCAAAACATCTAGCCAGCGTATATGTTCTGTTTCCGAATACAGTTCTTGTGCGACAGGGAGAGCATGTTGAACTTTGGCATGCTTTTCCCCGTGGCATTGACGGGGTTCAATTCAGAGTTGTGCTGCTGATACCGGAGCCTGCGGCGACAGAGATCGCAGAAGCGCATTGGACCAAAAACTTGGCGCTATTGCTAAAAACGGTTGAAGAGGAAGACTTTCCCGTGGGCGAAGGCATCCAACAAAGCTTTAGGTCCGGAGCCCAGCCACATATTACCTTTGGCAAAAATGAACCCGCGCTTCACCATTTTCATCGCACAGTGCGCAAGGCCTTGAACATGCCTCCTACTGCCGGAGACTCCCACCTATGACACGTCCCAGCCCTCGCGTGAGGCTTCTAGAGCCCGAAAATTGGCCTGAAGACATGAAAATGGTGGCGGATGGCAAACTCGGTGCCCTCAATGTCATGAAGGCTCTGATGCACCAGCCAGACCTATTTCGTCGCTGGTCCATCTTCGCCAATCATTTCCTGTTCAAATCAACGCTTCCGGCCCGAACCCGCGAGATCCTTATTCTTCGTGTCGCATGGCGCACGGACTGTGAGTACGAATGGAGCCAACACCTTAAGATGTCTGCGGCATCCTGCGGATTTGGCCCAAAAGAATTCGGCGCAATCATCCACGGTCCAGCGACAACGTTTTGGACGAAGGAAGAGCAAACGCTGCTGCGTACGGTTGATGCGATTGTTGAAGGACCTGCGATCACGGATCGGCTCTGGGGAAAGCTCACAGACCATTGGTCAACGTCTGAAATTCTCGACATTCTGGCGATGATCGGCAATTACGTGATGCTAGCAATGGCCTTAAACACGCTGCGCATACCTCCAGACCCGGGTTACCCCGAATTCAACGAACGAACGCCGCCGCGATCCAAACCAAAGATCCAGTTTCTATCGCCGGCCCAGCCAGAGGGCGAGGCGCGTTTGTTGCCTGCAACGGGAGCGCATCTTTCACCTAAGGAATCTGCACTATTGGTGAAGGCGCGCGGTCCTTTTGAGAAAGTCAATATCATTGATACGCTGGCCCATAACATGGACCTCCTGCGACGCTGGTTGCCCTTTTTCAATCACTGCCTGCATAAGCAAACTCTCGGTCCTCGCGCCAGAGAACTCGTAATCCTGCGAACAGGCTGGCTTGCCGGATCGTCCTATGAATGGGCTCAGCATGTGCCAATCGCACTCCGGCGCGATGTCACACCAGCAGAGGTCAGTGCAATCCCTGACGGCCCCGACCACGAAGAATGGAATGGCGCAGACCGGGCATTGCTTGAAGCCGTTGATGGACTGATGACGAACTTCACAATGACAGATACCGAATGGCAGCGTGTCGCACGCAACCTGATGCCATCTGCAATTCTGGATCTCATATTCACGGTCGGGCAATACCGCCTGGTCGCTGGCCTACTCCGCGGCTTCAATGTGCAGTTAGACAGCTACCTGCGCTTCCCGCCCGCAATAGACTAGCGCTCAACACGCTTAGCCCTGCGGTGGTGGATGTTCCGCCGCCCAGTGCCGGGCGATCTCAACCCGGGGCGCGATCCATACATCTGGCTTGCTCTGCACATAATCGAGAAAGCGCTTGAGCCCGGCGGCCCGCGCCGGTTGGCCAACGATGCGCATATGTAAGCCGACATTCATCATCTTCGGCTCTGTCAGACCTTCATCATAAAGAACATCAAAGGCGTCACGCAGGAACTCAAAGAACTGGCCGCTCGTCGCCATATTGCCCCGGGTCAGTTGCCCATCATTGTTGGCAAGACCGTAGGGCACGACCAGATGATCCTGGCCATTCACCTTCTTCCAATAGGGCAGATCGTCGTTATAGGCGTCTGAATCATACAAAAACCCGCCATGCTCTACGACGAGCTTGCGTGTGCTTTCACTTGGTCCGTATCGGCAATACCAGCCATCTGGCTTCTTACCGAGCGTTTGCTCCAAGGATTTGACCGCCCGGGCAATGTGCTCGCGCTCTTCTTCTTCGGAAAGCTTAAAATGCTCAATCCAGCGCCAGCCGTGGCAACATACATCAAGCCCTGCCTCACGAATTGCTGCTGCTGCCGGAGGGTTCCGTTCAATTGCCATGGCGCAGGCAAAGACGGTGTAGGGAATTTTCCGTTCCTGGAACATCCGATGGATGCGCCAGAACCCAACACGGGCACCGTACTCAAACATGCTCTCCGCCGCCAAATCCCGTCGATCAAGCGGAACGGGTGAGGCAGGCGAGTCCGTGTGGCCAACTTCGGTCTTGCCGTCGCCATCCAACTGATTGGGTTCTGAGCCTTCTTCGAAATTCAACACGAAGTTCAGCGCCAGCCTGGCTTTATCCGGCCAATTCGGGTTCGGCGGGTTGCCGCCATAGCCAATAAAGTCGCGTGCCAGATGGTCCATAGCTACTGCTCCAGAAACGGTGTCTGTGAACATCATAAGCACGGCGGCACACTTGCGAAATGCCTGGGATTGACCGCACAATCTTGGCATCGCTTACAGGAGAGTCATTCCATGCGTCTCGGCGTATTTTCAATGCCTTTGCATCGCCCCGAAAAGCCCTATGCCCTGGCGCTGCAGGAGGACCGCGAAATGGTCCTACTGGCCGATAAACTTGGCTATGGTGAAGTGTGGATTGGTGAGCATTTCACCTCCAAGGCCGAACAAATCCCCTCTGCTATGTTGTTCCTAGCGACATTGATTTCTGAAACGAACCAAATCCGCTTCGGCACAGGCGTCGTCAATTTACCGCATCATCACCCCGGCATCGTCGCTGGTGAGGCTGCCATGTTCGATCAGCTATCGGGCGGGCGGTTGATGCTGGGCGTCGGTCCAGGCGGCTTGATCTCCGATGCAGAATTCTTCGGCGAAACTGACATGGGCGAACGCAACCGCGTGGCACTTGAATATGTGAACGCGATACAGGCGCTTTGGGCGGCAGACGGGCCGTTCGAAGTGACCGCAAACGGCATGACACTCACCAATAAATCCACCCATTGGCCGCGCCATGGGCTGGGCGCTATCCCGAAACCAATGCAGCAGCCACATCCTCCTATCGCAATGGCGATGGTGTCTGCCCGGTCCGGTGCTGCATTCGTCTGCGCGGAGCGGGACTTGATTCCGATTTCAGCCAATTTCGTATCCGAGGACGATGTGATCGCCCAATGGCAAACCTATGCCGAGGCGCGAGACAAAGCAGGCAAGCCCGCAGATCCGGATGTATGGCGCCTTGGCCGCAACATTTTGGTCACAGAGTCCGACCAGGAGGCGCAAGACATCAACGCCGACCCTGATGGCGACTTCGCCTTCTATTTCCGCTACCTCCGCTCACTCCGCCAAATGGAGGACTTCGAAGCGATGCGGGATGAGCCAAATGAAGCGATGAATGCGCGCCTAGATATACCGCAAGCGATCCAGGATTGCGTGATAGCAGGCAGTGCCGCCACTGTCCTCGCTCGCCTGACTGATTTGGCCGACCGCGCTGGCCCTTTCGGTACCCTGCTGATGGCTGGGCAGGATTGGGATGACACGGGTCGCTGGCCAACCTCAATGCGGCGATTAGCTGAGGAAGTAGCGCCGAAGCTTTCCCAGCATGTCGAAAGCCTGAAAGCCTAGCCTCAGCCTTTAACCAGCGCTCGTGCCGCGGCCGCGATCCGCTTCCTATCTGGGAATACGTGGTCCTCAAGCACTGGGCTGTAAGGGATCGGCGCATCAAGTGCGCAGACCCGCGCAACCGGGCCTTTAAGCGCGCGGAATGTAGCAGCGTCCTCCACGACCAGGGTGGCGATTTCTGCAGCGGCACTTGCTGTGGGCGGCGCTTCGTCCGCCACGACAAGGCGACCGGTCTTCTGCACAGATGCACGGATGGTATCCGTATCCAACGGCGCCAATGACCGGGGATCGATGACTTCTGCCGAAATACCTTCCGCCGCTAAATCCTCGGCTGCTGCCAGCGCTTCATGCACAGCCCAAGCGAGCGCCACGATGGTGACATCTGTGCCTGCCCGTTTCACATCAGCCTTGCCAAACGGAATGGCGATGTCGCCATCAGGCACCTCTCCTTTCAAACCAGCGAGCCGACCGGCCTCGAAAAATATCACTGGGTTGTTATCCCGAATGGCTGTCTTTATCAGCCCCTTCGCATCGGCTGGCGTTGAGGGCAGAACCAACTTGAGGCCAGCCAGGTTCATAAACATCGAATAGGGGCTTTGTGAGTGCTGTGCGGCCCGGCGGGTGCCACCGCCGACGGTTGTGCGAAACACCATCGGGAACGTGGTCTGCCCGCCAAACATATAGTGGATTTTGGCGGCCTGATTGACGACTTGGTCCATGGCGACGAAGCAGAACGTCACCAGGCGCCAATCCACAATTGGGCGATATCCGGCACCTGCAGCTCCAATCGCCATGCCAGTTAGCGCGCTTTCAGTGATCGGCGTTTGCTTCACGCGGACGTCGCCAAACTCTTTGACCAGCGGTCCCGGTGCATCGGTCGACATATGGAAAATCTTGGGATCGACGCGCATTTCCTCGGCAATGCCTTGGATGATGGCGGCGGTATAGGTCATTTCAGCCATATCCAGCGCTCCTATTCAGCAAATACATCGTCCAGCGCGGACTCGAGCGTTGGAAACGGGCTTGCCTCTGCAAACGCAACGGCGGTTCGAATGGATGTTCTGACCTCGGCCTCGATGGCCTCAAGCTCATCATCAGCCAATTGGCCCTGCTGTTCCTGTAAGCGCTTAATCAACAGATCAATTGGATCGCGCGCCATCCAAGCCGCGATTTCATCAGCTGGCCGGGCATCCGGTTGGTCCGCACGTTCAGTGTGGCGACGATGGCGGTAGGTTTTCGCTTCAATCAGCGTCGGTCCCTCACCAGCTCGCGCCCTGGCGACGGCCTGCTGGGCAGCTGCATGTACTGCCTCCACATCATTACCGTCCACGATAACACCGGGAATGCCATATCCGGCCGCCCGCGCCGCAACATCCGGCGTGGCGACACTATCGGATGCGCGCGTGTTCACGGCCCAAAGATTGTTCTCGCAGACGAAGATCACGGGCAGCTTCCAAGTCGCTGCAATATTGATCGATTCATGAAACGGCCCGGCGTTAGATGCGCCATCGCCGAAGAACCCAACCGCAACGCCACCAGCGCCATCCATCTGCGCGGCCAGCCCAGCACCCGTGATGATCGAAATACCACCAGCTACAATTCCATTAGCGCCCAGCATGCCGATGCCGAAATCAGCGATATGCATGGACCCGCCCTTGCCTTTGCAATACCCGTCCTGGCGGCCATACAGCTCCGCCATCATCCGGTTCAGGTCCGCGCCTTTAGCGATGCAATGGCCGTGACCGCGATGGGTTGAGATGATCTGGTCCCCATCTCGAAGCGCCTCACACACCCCAACCGCAACCGCTTCCTCACCTATGTAGGCGTGGACAACACCGTAGATATCGCCAGCCTGAAATCCTTCAGACGCTTGCTCTTCAAAACGGCGGATCGTCAACATCTGGCGCAACATCCGCCGTTGTTGATCTGGTGAAAGTTTGGGCATGGCTGGCGTCTCCTGGAGCATAATCTATCCTGAATGATAGAAGTCTGCTCCGACGCTGCACAAGGAAGCTGAATTATGGCCCCAATACCGACCACCCCACCAGAAGCCGCCACGCTGACCGTCACGTTCTTCTATTACCGCGACCTAGCCCGCGCGATGGCCTTTTATGAAACCGTGATGGGGTTCACGCTGGCAATCGATCAGGGCTGGTCAAAGATTTACAAGGTTGCAGGCGCAGCCCATATCGGCCTGGTGGATGAAAGCCGCGGCTCCCACCGGGCAGCAGAAACCAAACCCGTCCAATTCGCCATCCGCGTACCAGATGTATATGCGTGGCATTCCTGGATCAGCACCCAGAACGTAGACGCCCTAACAGCACCCCGCACAAATGATCCTTTAGGCATCCGTGCCTTCGTCTTCAACGATCCTGAAGGGTATCAGATAGAAGTGCAGTCAGCGCTGCGGGATGGGGCATGATATGCCTTATTTCGCTGCGGCTTGGGCTTCATTGATGTAGCGGGTCAGGAGTTCAATAAGCTTCTCATCACCATTGTTCTCCCGCGACAAGGAGGGACTTAGATATTCCCATTTGGCACTGTCATTGCCCCAAACACGATACTGGCTCTCCTCGGCAAATCCGCCTTCCCTGAGCTGCTCAATACGGTCGATATGCGAGAACTCCATCTCGGCAGAGTCAGAATTGTCGTCAAAAATAATGTACCAAATTACCTTTTTCTTTGTGAGAATCGTTCCTTCTTCGTCACCGCTTAGCCATTGAAATGCGTAACTGAATTCGATCACATCAGTTTGGTCGATCAGTTGCAGGCGCTGGAGTTTGGCCAGGCGCCTTTCATGCTACTCAGCACCCTCAACAACTTCTGTTGCCGGAGAATATCCAAGCCATGTCATTCCAATAAGCGCAACGCCAGCCATCATCATGAGAACTAGAGGTATAACAACAGCAGCAATCGCCAAGAGCCACAACTTGCGAATTGGATTTGCTTGCCCTGCTTGTTCAACAAGCTCGCCATATTGATTATCAGTTCTATCACCTGGGCGGACCGCCCAGAAAAGCAGCACTGCTAAGCCGACAATCGTCAGGGACAGCCACGACCACCAGCCCGATTTACCAATGTCGTGAAGTCTCCGGACCGACACTGCGCAGCTTGGCAGTAGCAGCAAGCCTACAATGACCAATGTTGGTCCAAAGATGTCGGTGTAGTTTTCTAAATCAACGCCGGCAATCAGCGCATCACAATAAGCTGCACTCAAATACGCGCCGCACACAAAAAGCGTGAACCACCAATATTCCGATCGTGACGCTCGGCCTGAGAAAGTCGCGTATTTTCTTAAGCAGGATCGAATAGAGGAAATAAACCCCAAGCTAACTGCCTTCAAACGCTAAGCTGACCTCACAGGCGTGCCTCAGCATTTTAGCATCCCTATGCTTCATGCCAGATCGCACCTTGGCTGCAATAACCAGACTATTCCACCGTAACTGACTTTGCCAGGTTCCTTGGCTGATCAACATCCGTGCCCTTGGCTACTGCTGCATGGTAAGCGAGGAGTTGGATGGGGGCGGAGTATAGGATGGGGGCGATGAAGGGGGCGCAGGCGGGCATTTCTATGGTTTCGGTGGCGTATTTACCCGCCTCTGCAATGCCCTGTGCATCCGAAATCAGAATTACCTTACCGCCGCGCGCGACGACCTGCTGGAGATTGCTGGCGGTCTTTTCGAACAGATTATCGTAGGGCGCTACGAATACTGCGGGCACCGCCTCATCAATCAATGCGATGGGGCCGTGTTTCATCTCGCCAGCGGCATAGCCTTCCGCGTGGATGTAGGAAATTTCTTTGAGCTTGAGCGCGCCTTCCATAGCGATGGGATAGGCAGAACCGCGTCCGAGATAGAGCACATCCCTGGCTTCTGAAAGCTTGATCGCAACTTCTCGGATGTGACTCTCGTTCGCGAGCACGTGTGCCAAAAGCGCAGGCGCTTCAATCAAAGCATGGGTCAACGCGGCGGCGCGAGCGCCGTCAATCGACTTCCGTTCCGTTGCTGTCTGGATCGCAAGCGCTGCGAGGACGGTCAATTGTGTGGTGAAGGCTTTGGTTGAGGCGACGCCGATTTCTGGCCCGGCGAGCGTCTGCAGCACGCCATCACTTTCACGGGCAATAGCACTCTCAGGCACGTTGACGACCGAGAGGATCATCTGCTCCTGCCGTTTGGCGTAACGGAGCGCTTCCAGCGTATCAATCGTCTCACCCGATTGGGAGACGCAGATCATAGCACCGCCTTCTGGCAAAGGTGCTTCGCGGTAGCGGAATTCAGATGCGATATCGACATCCATTGGGACACGCGCCACCTGCTCCATCCAGTATTTTGCAACAAGGCAGGCATAGAATGCGGTGCCGCAAGCTGTAGCCGTAAAGCGCGTGACATCAGCCAGATTGATCGGCAATTCTGGCAGTTGGACAGAGTGGGTCGTGTGGCTGTAGAGCGCGCGCAATGTATCGCCAATGACGGTTGGCTGCTCATGGATTTCCTTTTCCATGAAGTGGCGGTGATTGCCTTTGCCAATCATGGCACCTGAAAGTGCCGAATGTTTGACTTCACGTGCGACAACCGTGCCGTCCCGGTCCATGATGGTCGCTTGGTCGCCTTCGATGACAACCCAGTCGCCTTCTTCCAAATAGGAGAGCTTCTGCGTTAATGGTGCCAGCGCCAGAGCGTCCGAGCCCAAATACATTTCACCATCGCCGTAGCCAAGCGCCAGGGGACTGCCTTGGCGCGCGCCAATCATCAGATCATGGCGACCACGGAAGATGACAGCGAGCGCGAATGCCCCGGTGATCCGGCCAAGTGCTTTATGGGTCGCCTCTTTCGGCTCCAGGCCAAGCGCTTCCATGTGATACGTCACCAGCTTGGCAAAAACCTCTGTATCGGTGTCCGTTTCAAACACGATGCCCTGGGCTGCAAGCTCTTCACGGAGCGCTTCAAAGTTCTCAATAATGCCATTATGGACGACAGCAACTTGATCTGTCGCGTGGGGGTGGGCGTTCCGCTCACTTGGCGCGCCGTGTGTCGCCCAACGGGTGTGGCCAATGCCGATAACGCCTTCAAGCGGCTCACGGTCCACCAGGTCCGCCAGATTAACGAGCTTGCCCTCCGCCCGTCGCCGACCGATATGACCGTCAACTACAGTGGCGATGCCAGCGGAATCATACCCGCGATATTCCAGGCGCTTCAGTCCATCCACCAACAAAGGTGCCACGGGGCTTTTACCGACAATTCCAATGATGCCACACATCAGCGGATACTCCTGGTTTTCAAGATTTTTTCGCGGCCGCTTTGGCCTTTGATTTCTGTGCCCGGAATGACTGCGCCCAGCCATCCCGATTAGTCTGATCCGCCCGTGTGACAGCCAGCGCATTTTCCGGGACGTTCCGGCCAATAGTGCTGCCTGCGCCGACAATTGCGCCTGCGCCAACCTTTACCGGTGCCACAAGCGATGAGTTGGAACCGATGAAGGCACCGGCACCGATATCTGTTTTATGTTTGAAGTAGCCGTCATAATTACAGGTGATCGTGCCAGCCCCGATATTGGCACCTGCGCCCACATGCGCGTCGCCGATATAAGATAGATGATTGGCCTTGGCCCCTGCCTCAATTGTCGCGGCTTTGACCTCGACAAAGTTGCCAATGCGCGCATCCTCGCCAATGTCAGCACCTGGGCGTAGGCGGGCATAAGGGCCAATAACTGCGCCAGATGCAACGACCGCACCCTCAATATAGCTAAAGGCCCGGATATGCGCGCCGCTGTGTATTTTGGCACCTGGCCCGAATACGACATTCGGCTCAATGATGACGTCCTGGCCGATTTCCGTATCGTGGCTGAAGAATACAGTTTCTGGCGCTGTCAGGGTCGCCCCGCCCGTCATAGCAGCCACACGCTTGCGGCGTTGGAATTCAGCTTCAGCTTGCGCCAAGTCAGACCGGTCATTCACACCAAGCAGCTCACTCTCGAGCCCCTCAACAACCGCTGCAGAACCGCCTGCAGCCCGCGCAAGCGCCACGATATCCGTCAGGTAAAACTCACCCTTGGCATTGTCATCGTCGACTTGGCGGAGGAGGTCAAAGAGAACAGCGCCATCAACCAGCATGACGCCTGAATTACAGAGCGGTGCCGCGCGCTCTTCCGCATTTGCATCTTTGAATTCAACAATGCGGTTCAGTGCACCGTCTGGCGTTACGATCAAACGACCATATGCGTTCTCACCTGCAGGCCGCATCCCCAACACAACGACCGTCGGCGCATCTGCGGCGCGGCGGCGATCCAACATTGCCTGCAGCGTTTCTTGGCGAATCAGTGGCGTGTCGCCGAATAGGATGAAGATATCTCCAGTGAACCCATCAAACAGGTCCGCTGCCGCCAGCGCCGCATGCGCCGTTCCTAGCGCTTGTCCCTGGATAGCAGTTGGAACCGGGGCGACTGCTTTCGCGACATTCTCAAACCCAGGTGCCACAACAACGCCGACCCTCGCGGCGTCTAGGCTCGCGACGGCATCCAAAACATGGCTGACCATTGGCTGACCACCAACGCCATGCAGCACTTTAGGCAGCCCTGATCGCATGCGTGTGCCCGTACCGGCGCCCAGAATAATCGCGCCGACACCTGTCGCATTCATAGTCGTTAGATCGCTCACTTGTCGTCCCCGCCCCCGGAATCGACCTGCAATATACAGGCTTCACCGCTATTTGAGAGATAATAGAACCACATGACTCTTTATATATGCCTATGCAAAATGTATCGAAGCAGCGGTAATCATATTTGCAGCAGTTTTTCGCGGCGTAATAAGGCAAAACTATGAACAATCCGTCCGATGGAGCCCCCACAAATTTACCATTGCTTAAGGGGGTCATCTTTGATTTGGACGGCACATTGAGTGAAAGCGCGCCTGCAATCGCCCGCGCACTTGCCGCGACTTGGCGCGATCTGGGACGCGCAGAACCTACGCTGGCGGCAACATGTGCGATGATTGGCGACGGGCCAGCCCTGCTTGTTCAAAGAGCGCGTGCTGCAGCCGGACTTGAGGACGACCCTGGTGCGGTAAAATCCGAAACCCGCCAATTTCTGGATAACTATGCCCTTGAAGCCCCCGGCGGCGATCCATTTCCTGGGGCGCTTGAAGTTCTTGCCACTTTGGCAGGCATGGGCTTGAAGCTATCGGTTTGTACCAATAAACCGCAAATAGCAGCAGAACGATTGTTGGATGGCTTAGGCTTCTCCCAATACTTGGAAGGCCTTGTTGGGGGCGATGCAGTTCCCGCACAAAAGCCGGATCCAGCCCACGCAAATGCGGCATTAGCGTTGCTCGGCGACATACCGCCTGACGCAGCGATCTTGGTCGGCGATGGTCCGCAAGACATTGCGTCAGGCGAAGCTGCCGGCCTCCAAGTTATTGTCGCTGCTTATGGGTATGGCGGCGTCGCGGAAGCACGGCCTGATCTCCCAGTAATTTCGGATATCGGGGCCTTGCCAGCACTCCTGCAACGCATTCGTGTCCTGCCATCCTAGGGTCAGGACCCATTAAAGGGATTCCCATGTTTGCTGCAATCTGATTCACTCATTCCAACATTGGGAGAGTGTGATGCACGATGGGTTTTGGCTAACAGACGAGCAATTTTAACGCCTTGAGCCTTTCCTTCCGACGGATACACGTGGAGTTGCTCGGGTTGATGATCGACGGGTGATCAGCGGCATCGTCCAAGTGTTGAAGTCTGGTTGTCGATGGAAAGATGCGTCGACGAACTACGGGCCCCATAAAACGCTCTACAATCGGTTTGTGCGCTGGCGGGCGAAGGGCGTTTGGGAAAACGCCTTTACGGCGCTCGCAGCTGCGGGCGGTCCCCCAGCGGAGGTCCTGCTCGATAGTACACACGTGAAAGCGCATCGCTCCGCCGCTGGCGGAAAAGGGGGGTATTGGCCCAAGCCATCGGCGTCAGCCGGGGCGGGCGGAACACCAAAATCCACGCGCTGAGCGATGGCGCAGGCAGGCCTATCGCCTTCCTGCTGACGGGAGGGAACGCCGCCGATGCTCCGCAAGCGGCTGTGCTACTTGAAGACCTTCAGGCTGGCGCCATGGTCATGGCTGACAAAGCATATGACGCTAACGCCATCCGGCGCTTCATTGAAAGCCGAGGGGCGGTCCCTAACATACCATTCAAAGCAAACCGACGATGGAAGGGCTGCTTCAGCCCATTCCTATATCGGGCGCGCAATGCCGTAGAGCGCATGTTCTGCAGACTGAAGGACTTCAGGCGTATTGCTACCCGGTACGACAAGCGAGCCGATAACTTCCTCGCTGCAATTCATATCGCTGCACTCATCGCATACTGGTTATGA
>Ga0315321_10001246_pt1 | contig 19486 bp, 10 predicted proteins | sample M180m21515metaG_FD_203464 | JGI IMG/M metagenome (GOLD analysis project Ga0315321, IMG submission 203464) | Ammonia-oxidizing marine archaeal communities from Monterey Bay, California, United States - M1 80m 21515 | ecosystem: Environmental > Aquatic > Marine > Intertidal zone | place: USA...
TGATGAGTTGTGACTGATTCCTCCATCTGAAAAGACTAGAGTATCATGATCTCCAGTAGAAATAATATTTCCTCCAAATATCGGGATGAACCACATTGCAGTGTGATCATCAGAATAAAGATTCAGTATCAGCCTGTTAGGTGATGCTTCATGCACTTGAGCACGAGTATTTACCTGTCTCCATTTTTGTGATGGAGTCAATGTTTGAGATTCATTAGTCCATGAAAGAGCACCCATTGTAACATCACCAGACGACGTTGCTGAAATGATACTAACTTCAAGTATGCAAGCGGATTCTGCAGTGAAGATAAATGGAAGACTGGAGGCCTTATTCGCATCTAATCTTGCCCGATTCATTGCCAGTACAATTTCATCTATCGCAGTGGCACTAACGGTATCGTTAGCCTCATACATCACAGTCAGTCCTGCTAATCTATGTGTTCCAGCATCTGAAATTAATTCAACACGACCATGTACAAAATCAGTCCCACCCACTTGTTTGACAAATGGTTTGTTGGACGTTTCAATATTGAGAATTTCTATTTCACTAGCATTCAGAGACAATCTTAGTCCGTCGACATACCCATTACCTCCATTTTGTGTAATCATTTGATTTCCAATCCACAGTGCCATGGTTTGGACTCCAAGACCGACTGTTCCAATATTATCTGCTGATATTTCGAAGGATTTAGCATCCCTTGGAATTAATACGCTGTGCCATGTTGTTGGATTCAAACCTACTTCGAAAATCGAACTAGAGTTGCCATCCATTAGTACATCTTGGTTACCCCATGTGCCGATACCAGAACCTGAAACCGACCATTCGGGACGACCGTCATTATCAATATCTAAAGTTGGAGAGATGATTGAAGAACTTGGATATAATTGCAGTAGAAGGTTTTCTACAGACCAAGTCTCAATCATACCTTGGAAGCGGAATTGAATTACTGATGCAGGGGTTGGAAGATCCGTTCGGAGATTTGAAGCATTTATTTGGCTCCAATTACCTCTGTCCACTGAGACATATGTTGTTACATCACCCTGCATTTGCGAATTGAATTTGTATGAAGAGAAGGGCATGTCAATATCAAATTCAGGGGTTAGAATTGTTGCGTTTAGGCTTCCATCTAGTTCTAAGTTTGAGGAGTCCCAACTCGAATTTACAAAAGTCCAACCATCGTTTTCAGGATTATTATTGAAGTCATCATAGATTCGTCCTCCACCTGAGATACCGTATAATCTAGGAGATGAACCAGATTGGTTTGAAACGAATTCTAGATTTAATCTAAGGGATTTATGTGACTCCCAATCGACTACTGAGAGATCAATCCACTCTCCTGAACGATTGATTAATCCCGGAATTGGGTTATTTGTATCAGCATCGATTACCGTCCAATTGAGATGTGCATCTTGTGGAATGATAGCATCCAGCAATATTGGAGCATACCTTCCCTCATCGATTTGTTCATTCGCACTTGGTGACCAACCGAATGAACGAGTGGACAAATTAGCACCACTTGTACCCGGAATAATTACATCATCGAAAAACCAGTAATCACAGCATGTTCCTGAACCTGAGTTTTGTCTCGCTCGGATTTGGAAACTCGAATGATAAGCATCCGATGGTAGATTGTAATTCACATTGGTTACTGAGCCGCCAGTAGTAGACCCTGGGAGATATTGTATCTGACTCCATGCATTGCTAGATGTCTTGTATTCGAGATAGAAATTTTCATTGGTATCTGGTTCTTCACCACATTGATAGTTGCCTTGCTTAAGCCATGCTTGAACTGCTAATCCTTGATGTCCTGCTAAATTTATTTGTGGACTGGTTACCGTTACTGCACCACCACGAGTCCACCATGATGCTCCAGTTGCTCCATTCATCCCACATGTGATGGCTGTATTGTGTTGCCCAAAATTCGAGTTTGATGAAGTCCAACCATTATTCCCTTTATCGAAATTCCAATTTACACCTTGAAATCCGAGTATCAAAGCCCCGTCATCATCTTCCATCAAACCAGGACTTGAGAACCCAGATTGGCCCCAATTAGACCAATTGAAACCGGTTGCGCTGATACTATCTCCAGCGGCAACTGAGAAGGATATTGTCTGCAAAGCATCGTTTTGGTCTAGCTCTAGAGAGGGGCCTACACCATTTTGGCCAGCTCCATTAATCACAACTTCTGTAATAGTGCCAGTATTACTATTTTTGAAAACACTTTCATCTAGAGTTTTTGGAGCATGATCTGCAACAAAAAACTGTGACATCGGCCCTGAAAGAACAAACAGAAGAGCAAGCGCGAATGCCTGAGCCCCTCTATTTGCTGACGCCATATGCTCACTGGATGAACTCAATGTAATTCAAAGCAACCCCTACCATTCACTTCTACGAAGTGGATTTTACCTCAAATTGGGCTAATTATTGAACGAGTGTTTCAAGTCATGTTCACATCTCGCCCGAGGTATGGCCAGCCCAAAGACGACTAACGAACTGGATACAGTTGCGTTGGAAACAGGTCTACTTTCCACTTGGCAACAAGAAAAACTATTCGAAACAAGTGTTGGAAATCGTGCTGAGGGAGAGCCCTTCATTTTCTTGGAAGGTCCACCTACTGCTAACGGTAAACCGGGTATTCATCATGTTGTAGCACGCACCTACAAGGATTTAGTTTGCCGTTGGAAAACTATGCAAGGTAATTTCGTTGAGAGAAAGGGTGGATGGGATACACACGGCCTACCTGTGGAAATAGAAGTGCAAAAGCGGCTTGATTTGATGAGTAATGAAGCGATTGAAGCATTTGGAATGGAAGAATTCAACAAAGAATGCCGAGAATCGGTTTGGACTTACGAAGCAGCATGGCGTGATATGACTGAAAGAATGGCTTATTGGTGCGACTTGGATGAACCATATGTCACACTTCACAACACGTACATTGAATCATGCTGGTGGGCATTGAAGAAAATGTTCGAAAAGGGCTTGCTATACCGTGGATACAAAGTTCTTCCATATTGTCCTCAAACAGGTACTTCATACTCCAGTCACGAAGTTGCTCTAGGTTACAAAGAAGTTGAGGAACCATCGGTTTATGTCAAATTCAAATTGGAAGATACTGATGCCTCAATTCTAGCTTGGACTACAACTCCTTGGACACTTCCCGGAAATGTAGGACTAGCAGTTGGACCAGATGTAGAATATGTTCGCGTTAGAGTCACTGCCAACCCGGAAAACTGGGAAGGTCATGGTGGGGCAGAAATTGGCGAGGAACTGATTCTGGCAAAGGATCTATTCAAGGAGGTCATTCGACATCACTGTGAAGAAATTGAAACATTCCCCGGTAGTGATTTGATAGGGCGCTCATACACTCCACTATTCCCTGGCGCTGTCGACCGAGGAGATTCAAAAACCGCATGGACTGTAATCGGCGCAGATTGGGTTACAACCACTGACGGAACCGGAGTTGTCCATACCGCAGTAATGTATGGTGAAGACGATTACAACCTCGGTATGGAGGTAGGATTACCTGCACAGCATACTGTTGGAATCGATGGTGCTTTCCTTGAAGGAACCCATTCGGAACTCGATGGACGCTACGTAAAAGATTGTGATTCTACAGTAATTGAATTAATGCATAATGCTGGATTACTTTACCGTGAAAAAATGTATCTCCACGATTATCCACACTGCTGGAGAACCGGTCACCCGCTACTCTACTATGCAATGGACTCCTGGTTTGTTCGCATGACTGCAGTCAAGGAAATGCTTCTTGAATTCAACTCTCAAGTTGAATGGGCGCCAGACTGGGTTGGTGAAGGACGCTTCGGAGAATGGTTGCGGAATGTCAAGGATTGGGCAATCAGCCGTGAAAGGTATTGGGGAACGCCATTACCGGTGTGGGTCTGTAACGAATGCAATCACCAGCATTGTGTTGGTTCTACTGAAGAAATGGCAAGTATGGCCAAAGAAGGAAGTCCTGTTGCGGAAGATCTACATCGACCATATGTCGATGATACAATTCTAGTCTGTTCAGAGTGTAATGGCGATATGAAAAGAGAGCCTTTCGTGATGGATTGTTGGTTTGATTCCGGCTGTGCCTCATTTGCACAATGGCACCATCCATTTGGAGAAGATGGGAAATTCGAAAATAATTTCCCGATCGATTACATCTGCGAAGGTGTTGACCAAACTAGAGGATGGTTCTACACATTACTTGCAGTAAGTACTACTGTATTTGATTCAATATGCTACAAGCGATGCCTTTCATTAGGATTAATTTTAGATGCTGAAGGAAAGAAAATGTCGAAATCAAAGGGCAATATTGTTGACCCTTGGGACCATTTTAATCGAGAAGGAGCCGATGCTACACGCTGGTATATGGTAACTGCAGGTGCACCATGGAATCCAATGAAATTCGATCCTAATGGCGTCCGTGAGACATATGGAAAAATGTTCTTGACACTCTGGAATATTTATCGTTTCCATTCGGATTATGCAGCACTGGATGGGTTTGACCCAGAAACATCACCTAAGGGAACGAAGACTCCACTAGACGAGTGGGTACTTTCACGACTTGCTGAAGTTGTAAAAGGAACAGATAAGCAATTCGAAGAATGGGATTTCCACAAGGCTTGCCGAGATATTGAAGAATTCGTTGTTAACGATGTTTCAAATTGGTATGTCAGAAGGTCAAGGCGTAGGTTATGGGATGAGGCTGATGGAGATGACAAACTCGCATGCCAACATACACTGCATACTGTTCTTGTTACTATTAGCCGTTTGATGGCTCCGGTTTCGCCTTTCATGCCTGACACAATTCATAGAAATTTAGAGGGTACTTCGGTTCACCTTACCGATTGGCCTGAAGCAGGAGAAATTAATTCCGAAATTATAGAGACCATGGCTCTAGTTCGTGAACTTGCTGAAACAGGTAGAAGAATCAGAGTCGATGCAGATAGAAGGCAACGACTTCCATGTGCTGAAGGATGGATTGTTAGTGGCCCTGATTTGTCTCCGTTCCATGAGATACTTGCAGAGGAACTGAATGTTGAAGTCATTTCACTCGAACAAGACTTAGATCGGTTCCAGAAAATCGAGGTAGTTCCTAACCGCCGAAACCTTGGTGCGAAATGTAGACAAGATTTGCCAGCGGTTTTGCAAGGTATTGCAGATGGTGATAGCGAGGCAATGTTGGCAAGTATCGAAGCAGGTAATCTTGTAATTGCAGGATATGAAATCGGTTCTGATGACATCGAATTACGTCGTATTGAGCGTGAAGGATATGCAGCGCAAACAGTTCAAATCGCAGATAGTTCAGTCTCATTAGTTCTTGATATGAGCGATACCCCTGAACTCCTTTCAAAAGGACTTGCAAGAGATATCACTCGCAGAATTCAATCTTCAAGGAAGGACTTGAATCTAGCGATAGAGGATACGATTTCACTGGAAGTTTGGATGAAGGATGCGCCCGAATTATTTGCATCAGACAGAGACTGGATTGCAAATGAAACAAGAGCAAACAGTGTCCAATTCCATCTCAGTGATGGTAGTGGTGACTCATTCGAAGTTGACGGAGCGACTATTTGGTACACTGTAGAGAGGTCATGAAGATGAAATCTGGAATTGCAATTTTGCTAACATTGACCATGCTTCTAGCAGGGTGCTTTGGTGGTGCAGAAGAAATTGCAATGGTAGAAGAAGAAGTCCCGATTTGGAATGATTATCAAATGGTTGACTCGATTCCTGCGATCTCACCTTGGGAGTTTACTACTATTGATTTGAATCTAAATCAGAGTACTAACACCTCATGGGCAGTATTCAACAAGGATTACGGTGGAAATTGTTGTGAACACTATTTGGCTACCACAATCGAAGGTGACATACTCAATATTGGAGGAGAATATCCAGTCTGGTCTAAAGATAGAGGCCACGAATGGGAGACATATATTCCGGGAGTATTAACCGACCCTATGTGCCGAACTCCAGTTCCTACTAACCCTGGACAAGAAGGGCTTGGAGAAGGGAGCATTGTCCAAGCTACCAATGGAGATATCATCTCCATGTCTTGGTTTCCTTACATTGGAGGAGATGCTAAAATCGACAAATTTTACGCCATTCTTTATGATGAATCTGAAGGTGAATGGAAATGGTGTTACAACCGAATGACTGAACCTTTCTATGACCGTTCTTGGCAAGTAGAAGTCGTCGGCCCGATATCTTCCAATATTGGTAGTGGAGACTGGGCTAGTTTGGTTGTATCGAATTTCTGGCACCAAACTCAAAACGCTGGAGGACAAATCAGTGTTGATGGATTAAATTACTACAATTTCCAATTTGCAGGCCGAGACTCAGACCCTGGAGAGGAAGATGTGGACCTCAATTTCTCTAATCTACCACTATACTATGATGTCAATAAACCGCACAAGGAAATGCGCTCATTCCCATTACCGAGCGGTGGATTATACTTCCCACAATACTTCAATGATGGAACATCTGCTTTCTTAGACACCTCACTAAATTGGAATAAACACAATGTTCAGTTCCCTAGTGAATACTGTCAATTAGATTCAACCGGGGCACTACATTGCGTCAGTCTAACCAGTTCTGTATTCACTCACCATCTCTCATATGATGGTGGAAGTACTTGGGCTACACAAAACTACTCAGATGAAAATTGGACACAAATCGAAGAGTGGGAGTTCCAGGCAAATGGAGACCTAGATTTGTTTGTATTGAATGTTAGATACCAATCTGCGGAAGGCCCTGATGTCGATGTATTATACCATGTGAGAGAATACTCTGAATCGATGGAACCTGATACTCTAACATTCATTGGATTAGGAGATTTAGATTCGACAAGTGGTGCTGGTGCTGATATTAGATTCGACTTTGCATCGATGGGGATTCTAAATGATGGTGGAGTTGTTGTGGCATACCATGACTCTAGTGATCCTGATCCATTATTCGCAGTTGAAATCGAGATGCCGCTCTATGGTCCGAACAATCAAGACTGAACGATTAAATCATTTGATTGTGAAACTGAAAGTAAACGTGTAATGCGACCCCTATCTTCAAAACCTGTTGGCAAACGATTTTGCCTATGGTTCTGAAAGCTTTACCCGGAGTTGGGGCAGGTCTAGCAAGGAAATTAACCGAACATTTTGGATCTGAGGATAAGGTTCTACAACTCCTTTCTGATGGTCAAACTGAAATTATTGCGGAAGTCGAAGGCGTCTCTCAGAAGCGTGCTGATAGTCTAGCACGCTCTCTAAATGGAATGGAAGATTTCTTGGCTACGCCCGAGTCTGTCAGATTGCATCGTGAACTTGTTGCAACAATCGCATCACATGCTGTCAATTCCTCGACACGTTCGCGACTACGAAATCTGATGCCGGTAAAGGATATTGAAAGTCGTAGAGAGTTAGTTAGACAAGCCATGGATTGTGATTACATTATCGAAGGACTTCGAATACCCTCAGAAGTAGACGGAAACTATGACAGAGTTGTTGTTTCTAAAAACCCAATCGCTGAATTAAAGCGCTATTGTAGGGTCCTAACACCTTCTGATCAAGAGACTTGGAAAGATTACAAAGTCTTCAAATCGGTAACATGGATTGGTGAAAATGGACCTGCCCAAACTCCAGAAGGGTGGCTTGTTCTTCCTGAACAATCATCGATTGATATGATTCTACCAGAGAAATGTGTTGGCTGGTTTGAACACAACAAAGAATCCTTAGAATTACTAACTAAACTTCCAACAGGTGGAGGATTTTTCTCACATTTTGACGAGATTAGAATGCCGGTTCTTCGAGATCTTCTAGATGAATTGGTAAACGAAGCAGATGCGGATGCAATCGCAGATGTACGAGATAAATTATGGCCGTTGGCTAAAGAATTAGAAAAGAGAATCCATAATGAGGTTGACAGTGCTATGCAAAATGTCAATCTGGATTTGTCCGGTTCTGATATGTTAGAAGCCCTAGCAGATACCGCATCACTGCAACGAAAATTAGCAAAACAAACCAGTGATGCTATCGAGCAAGCAATTGAAAATGCTACAAATGAAATCGCTTCATTACTATCTACTGTTGAGGTACGATGCCCACGTTCAATTTTCAAATCCGAATGGCCGACTAAAGTTGACAGATCAACCTTAGATGGCATAGATTCCCAACTAGAAGACCTCTGGAAATCAACACAGTCAGAGAGACTAGTGTCACTTGCCCGAAGACTTGCACCACTCAAATCACGTTGTGAAAATTCACTTAGGAAACTAGTAGAATTAGATCAGTGGTTGACTATTGGTCGATGGGCAAAGCATGTAGATGCGACTATGCCTGAACTTTGTGATCATGGAATCACCATTGAAAGTGGAAGGCATTTGTTAATCGATGGAATACCAGATCCAGTAGATTATGGTCTCGGATTGTGTGCAAATAAAGACGATAGACAATCTATTGCATTGCTTACTGGAGCGAATAGTGGTGGTAAAACCACTATGCTTGAACTGTTAGGTCATTGCACAATTCTTGCGCACATGGGACTGCCTGTTCCGGCTAAATCAGCAAGAATTGGACGAATTGAATCCCTTCATGTGTTAGCTAAAGCCGGAGGTACTCAATCCGCAGGAGCATTGGAGCAAACATTGTTACAACTAGCACAGGTTGTTTCCAATAACGATAGCAAACTTATCCTTGCGGATGAACTAGAAGCGATTACTGAACCTGGAGCTGGTGCTAGAATAATCGCTGGTATGCTAGAAGCTGCAGAATCTCATAACGGAACATGTATGCTACTTGTAACCCATCTCGCACCAGCAATTATCGAAGCCGCAGGCCGTGAATTACGCACAGATGGTATTGAGGCCCGAGGACTAGATGAGAATCTTGAATTAATTGTTGATAGAACTCCCAGAAGAAATCATCTAGCACGTTCAACACCTGAACTAATCGTCAGGAGACTTGTTGAGAGATCTCAAGGAGATGCTAAAGATGTATTCAAGTCAATATTGACTCGCTTCTGATTAGCAGAGACGACCTGAACCTTCACCATAATCTTGCATTGGTGCTTGGAATAAGTCATCGCATGTACGCTGAACAATTGGAAGAGTTAGTGTGCTGGCTGCCCAATTGATTGAGTAATCGCCTGATGCTGCTGGGCTAGGGACGTAATCTTCACCTGTTTGAGTAACCGTGAAATAAATTGATTCACCTGCTTCCAAGAATACATCCATCGGCATGAATTCCATCTCAGCAACTATAGTTGAAAATGCCGGTAAAACTTCCACTCCATCACGCCCTCCCGCATAGAATCTTAAATCCATTACAGCGTGCCCAAGATGCATACCAGAATCATCTGTCATTTCGATGAAAATATGGCCACTGTTAGGGGTATGTGGAGTTGTGGATACATGAATGGTTGGCATTCCTGCGATGTAAGTGTCGTTTTCAAAAGGTCCGTATGAAAAAGTAATCGAACTTGTTAATGCTGGAATCATTGATCCGCTACTAGGGTTTAGAGAATCTACTTCCAGTGACAGATATTCAGTATCCTCTGATGGCCAAGAACTCTCAAATCTCCATCCACCACGGTTATCCTGCATCTCTACTCCAAGTACTGGTGCTTCTCCTTCACCTTTGAGATACCAATCGAACCAGTATAGCATTTCATCAGCCCAATCCCAACGTAGGGTGTATGGATATGCCTCAGCACCTCTCCCAGGGGATTGTGAACTATGCCCTGACACTCGATCAGGATAATCATGGGCCCACTGACCTGCTAAGGTCTTGGTTTCTATACCTGCATCTGCTACAATTTGATGAGTTGGGAAGGCCATGTGAGGGTCTACATTCCAATCTTGCATTCCCTGAATAATGTAAACAGAACCGTTGTAGTTTTCGACTACTCTATCGAGGAATGATCTTTCGGTCCAGTATGTGTTACCTGCATAGTCAACCATTCCACCGCTCAAGTATGCCAATGGACCCATTGCATATCCTTCTGCGTATCCTTCACAGACATTTTGGATATCCTGTGAGTCACCATCAACTCCAAACGAACCGTATACGCCATTGTGCATTATCATGCCACGTGCTTCCATACTTCCGTTTCTCCACATCAAGTCGTGAACTCCAATCAATCCCGACATTGGTACAATTGTTGCTAAGTAAGGATTACCGAAAGTTGCTGCTTGCCAAGGAGTGCTTCCATCGTATGATTTACCGATGATTCCAACTTTGCCATTTGACCAAGCCTCACTTCCTAGCCAAGATACCGCTGCATCGATTCCTCTCTGCTCATCGGTTCCCATCAAATCCATGCAATGGTTCGAATCTCCAGTTCCAAATACGCTAACCTGAGCAACTCCATACCCATGAGGAACATAGTTCTCAATTAGGAATCTGCCAAGTCTGTCAGCCGGAGTAAGTGCGTCAACATCGCCATCATTGTAGTAAGGTCCAATCTCTGCGATTACAGGTACAAGACAATCTTCTGAAAGATTTGCAGCTTCCCAGTCGCATCCTTCAATAACAGGTAACCACAATCCAAGGTGTACAACTGCATCACCGGTTAATCCGGCTCCACCATCTGCGGCAGTGATAGTTGGAACATCAATGAAAACACTGCGTACTGCGTCGATTCCATAGCTGCCGTTAACTGTGACACGGCTGAAAACATCAGCATCAACATAAGTCAAGTTTGCCCTTTCCCATGGTTGAGGATATACAGACTCCTCTGCTTGCGTTACAATAATCTCATCTTCTCCAAAACATCCGGAGAACATGGCTGGTAACATGATTACCAGCATCAATAGAGCCTTACGCATGCCCTACGGGCATCTGCCGACAGTTTTGAGGCTATCCATCAAATGACCGTTTTCTGAATCGCGAGTCGAGTGGGTGGGTTCTTGTGCTGTAACCTTTTGAGGGAAAATATGCGCCGGATTTTTGTTGTTCTAATCATGATTGTTGCGACCATCCCTACAGGGCTAGCAAGTGCTGATACTGGAGATTGGAGTAACAATACTGATGATTACAAAGGAGTTATGATTTCAGAAATTCTTGTTTCTCCTAGCGATGCCGCCCACGATGGAACTGATTGGAACGGTGATGGCGAAATTGGTTCAAGCAGTGACCAATACATCCAACTGACAAATGATGGAACTGTTGACGTAGATCTTTCAAACTGGACTTTAGACGACACCACAACCGAAGGAAGTCCTTCATGCCTTATCGAGAATTTGACAATCCTCGCTGGTGAATCAATTACATTTTATCGTGCAGATACAAATATTGCACTTGATTACTTCGATGGAGATTCTGCAGTACTAAAAGATTCAAGTGATGCTATTCAAAGCGTTTTCAATTTCCCAGGGAATGATTCTGATTGGGATAGAGTGTACATTCCAGGAGCAGAAGGGTTGTTGGAAAAAGCAGACCCTAACCCCTCTGCGACTCAAGGAACCTGCACGCCAGGAGAATCCGACAACTCCGGCGGCGGTAATTCGGCAAGTGTTGGCGAATGGTCAGTCAGTGAAGACAATTACCTTGGTGTGAAAATATCAGAGATTCTTGTATCATCATCTGGAGAAGAATATGATGGCGTAGATTTAGACGGAGACGGTGAAGTTTGGACAAATAGCGAGCAATATATCCAATTAACAAATGATGGCAATTCTGATGTCGACATTTCTGATTGGATTTTAGATGACAACTTGGCAGGCGGAAGTGCACCGTGCTCGATTGGTTGGAACACGACGATATCATCTGGAGAATCAATAACATTCTATCGTTCAAAAACGAGAATAGAATTAGACTACTTTGAAGCCGACTTTGCAGTATTAAAGGACACAAGTGGCACGATACAGAGCAGCATAGAATATCCTGCTAATGAACCCTACATGTGGGATATTGCATACACGCTAAATGAAGATGGAACACTAGGGAAGAATGATGCTAACCCTGCAGAAAGACAAGGCACATGTTACATACAATCTGACGTTACTGAATCAAAATATATTCTAAAGGGACGTGTTGTTCCTATGACTGGTCAAAATGACGTCATAGAAAATGGTAACATCATGATTGATGGTTCAATGATCGCAGCTGTTTGGGCAGATGGGGAAATCCCTCCAATAAACACTGATGGTATTACTGTCCATGATACTCAAGCAACAATCTATCCCGGACTAATCGATTTACACAACCATATGCACTACAACCATATTCCATTATGGGACTTCGAAGTTCACCTATCTGATGGCGATAAATCGGACGAAGGTGGTTACACAAACCGATACCAATGGGGAGATAATTATGACTATGGCCCTAGTATTACTTGGATGAAGAACAATGTCCAAGATTACAATCGCTGGGACATGGCATCTGAACAAATGAAGTACGCTGAAGTTCAAGCCGTTGCAGGTGGAGTTACTGCAGTTCAAGGAGCTCCTACCAGTGGAAGTGCTGCTTGGGACAGTATATTATCTCGAAATATCGACCATGAGCAAGGCATGGAAACATGTGCTGTATGTGGTGCTGCAGATTCAGACTATACGGGGAATCATTTGATTGCAAAAAATCAATCTCAAACCCTAAATGCATGGTTTGTGCATCTTTCTGAAGGTGTCGACTCAAAGAGTAAAAATGAATTTGATGCTCTATATGAAAAGGGCCTAATCATGAATGAAACAGTAGTCATTCACGGCACTGCTCTGGACCAAAGCCAATTCGATAAGATGGCACAAGAAGGTGCAGGGCTAGTATGGTCACCAATTTCCAACCTACTTTTGTATGGCGATACAACAGATGTTGTAGCTGCAGATAATGCAGGTGTTACAATCTCACTCGCTCCAGATTGGGGACCAAGTGGTTCCAAGAACAATCTTCACGAACTAAAGGTTGCAGACATGTGGAACAGAGAGTCTCTAGACGGTCATTTCAGCGACTATGAATTAGTTGAAATGGTAACTAGCAACGCTGCATATATTGCTAATTGGGAAAACTTTGTTGGGCAAATTAAGAAGGATACGATGGCAGACCTAGTTGTTATTGATACATTTCATGACAACCCATATAGAAATCTAATCGAGGCGGTTGACCCTGACGTCAGATTGACTGTAGTACATGGGAAAGCAGTGTTTGGAGATATTGACATAATGACTGCAATTAAAGGAGATGATTGGGAATACATCAATGCTAGTGGATTCAGCAAGGCAGTAGATGTCACCTCATCTTCAGAAGTTGAAGGAATGCAAACATGGGAGGATATTGAATCCGGTTTATCCATGGCTATGCTCAACCAATTCGATGATATCAAGGAAAACTGGAACGATGCAGCCGGTATGTCAGATACCGAACTTGAAGATTGGCTTGCCAAAGAGTTCGATGGAAAATATCCTGGCGCTGATATTAATCGCTTGAAGAGTGTGACACTCGATCCGATTTTCACAATGGAGGATGAAAGATACTTCGATGTAATTAATCGCTCAGTCCATGCAAATTACCACATTGATATGACTAAACTCTATGACTACTATGACATCGATTACGATGCAAATGGAAACCGTCCTTACATTACAGATTCAGACTACACTAACAACACCGATGTTGAACCTGAGCCGAGACCAGGATGTATGGATTCTACTGCTCTGAATTACAATATTCAAGCGGACGAAGACGATGGCAGTTGTACTTACGCGGAAGATGGTAATGGAGACAATGGTGGCGATGATAATGGAGGAAACGACGATTCTGGTCAAGAACCATGTACTGGTATTTGTGACGAGGATACTTCTGATTCTGCAAAATCAAAAGAAACTGATCCAATCGTATTACTATCTGTAGTAATGGGTGTGATTCTAATTGCTGCTGTCGCTGTGATTCTGTTATCCAAAGAAAAGGAAACTTTAGCAGCCGCCTTAGACAAAGAAGTAGAACAGTTTGTTCCTGAATTACCACCGATGGATCCACCGATGTCTAAAAATGAATCAAAAGGTGATGATTCGGGTGATTTAAGCGGCGAAGAAAAAAACAATGACCCGGTTCCGGGCATCGATATAATTACTGAACGTTGTGACATTTGTAAGGATGGAACTGTTGGAGACTGCGAGTGTGATGCTGGGGCACAGGACCATAACACAACTCGTTCCAACAGAGCCACATAACTCGACAAGGGTGATGGAAGTGGCGGAAATGGTTCAGAAAAACGGTATTAGATTCATCTAAGGATTAGACTAGGTCCCATATTGGCCCTTCGGCAGTGTCGGTAACTACGACACCCAGTGATGCTAATTCATCACGAATCGAATCTGCCGCTGACCAATCTTTGTCAGCCCGTGCTGTACTTCTTTTAATGATTAGAGCATCGACCTTGTCTGCGATTTCTGCACGTCGTGGGTCTTCTTCGGGCTCAGCTAAAGTTTGTTCACGTGATGGCAAAACACCCAGAACATCACCCGCTGTATCCTCCAACCATTCGACACAATATTGGGCATAAGCACCCAAATCATCACCTTCGAGAGATCCTAACATCCGGCTCATCTCTCTAAGTGCCCCTAGTACCTTTGCACACGCTTCACGAGAATTAAAATCATCATCCATAGCAATTGCAAAACCTTGGGCCATTTTCTCTAGAAGGCCCAAACTCTTGACAAGAGGTACTTGTGAAGTTATATCTCCTTCTGGAAGAGGTGGACAATTAATTCCCATCAACTCTAGTGCTGCTTTGTATACTCCCATTAGTCGAACATGATTCTTCTCTGCATCTTTGATAAGTTGTTCGTTCATGTCTATTGGTGAACGATAGTGCGCATTTATCAGAGAGAATCTTAGCACATATGGATCTACTTTTTCTAAGATATCAGAGATAGTCCAGAAGTTTCCTAGAGATTTACTCATCTTCTCTCCGTCAATGTTTACAAATCCATTATGTAACCAATGATGAACGACTGGAGAACAGCCAGTATGACACTCGCCTTGGAAAATTTCTGCTTCGTGATGCGGGAATAATAAGTCATGGCCTCCGCCATGGATATCGAATTGTTCTCCAAATGAATCCATAGACATGGCTGTACATTCAATATGCCAACCTGGCCTTCCTGGACCCCATGGAGATTCCCAAGTTGGTTCACCTGGTTTAGCCGCTTTCCAAAGTGCGAAATCCTTGTGGTCTCGCTTTCCAGAACCTGTGCCGTCAACTCTACCGCCTGCACCTGAACGTACAGCGTCAATGTTTTGTCCTGTTAACAAGCCGTATTTCTCTGGTGCACTTTCCACGCTGAAATATACTCCATCGTCTGCAGCATATGCATTTCCTTTCTCTATCAAATCGGCAGTAATTGAAATCATATCATCAACAAATTCAGTACAACGTGGATATTTATCTGCACGTAGAATGTTTAGTGCATCCATATCTCTGTAGTAAGTGGCAATATTGTTTTCAACTAATTCTCTCCAATCTTCTCCGGTTTCATTGGCTCGGTTGATAATTTTGTCATCGATATCTGTAAAGTTTTGAACATAGTTCACATCATATCCGGATTTCTCTAGCCAACGATGGATTAAATCGAATGCAAGATAACATCTAGCGTGCCCAAGATGACACAAATCATACACTGTAACTCCACAGACATACATGTTAACAACGCCGGGATTCATAGTGGTAAAATCCACTTTATCCCGCCGACGAGTGTCATGTACACGCAGAGGCATTAACCCATGGGGAAGATTCACTGTTATTCAAACAATGGCATGGTTCAAAGTGGTGAGGCCAATGCCCTGACATGGATGGGGTCGTAGTCGTAACTGGTGCTAACGGCCATATCGGCAATAATCTAGCACGCCAATTATTAGAACATGGGTACAATGTCAGAGGTACTGTTCGAAGTATGGATAAGGCCCCTAATCTCAAGATGGAATTTGTAGAAGCCGATGTTCTCAATCCAGATGATTGGCCGAGGGTTCTAGAGGGTGCAACTGGATTATTCCATCTTGCAACTATCTATGCCACAAGTGGAGATGGACAATTAATTCTTGATACTGCAAACAAGGGGACTGAAAATGTGCTCAGAGCTGCAGCCGCATGTGGAATCAAAAAAGTCGTTTACACATCATCGGTTGCAGCGATTGGCGCAACTCCGAAGAATATTGTAAAGGATGAATCAAATTGGAATGAAAACTTTTCAATGCCTTACACAAGAGCAAAAACTGAATCTGAACGTCGCGCTTGGGAATTAGCAGATGAATTAAATCTTGATTTGAGAGTAATAAATCCAAGTGGAGTTCTCGGTGGTTCATTCTCGCGACCAACTCCCTCGACCGATATTATCGGTGATGCCATGAAAGGAAAATATCCCGTAGTACCAAAGATCCCTCTTGCCTTTGTCCATGTAGATGATGTTGCAACTGCGCATCGTTTAGCTTTCGAAAACGATAATGCGCATGGTAGGTATGTCTTGGCACCATATCAGGATGGAACGATACATGATTTGCTAAAGCGAGCAAAGAAATTGTACCCAAAGATGAAATTCCCACGCTTTGGAATACCATTGTGGCTACTACCTGTAGTGGTTTTCCAAGATTGGTTCATGGGATTATTTAGTGGGAAGAGATTGCTCACTAGATCTGCCGCTAAATCATTCTCTAAAGGTGACTCAAAATACTCTAGTAAGAAAGCCGAGACTGATTTGGGAATTACTTGGAAATCATATGATGATTGCATCCATGACACCGTGGAGGCATACAAGTGATTGAAGATAGACTACTCGCTCGTTTGGGGTGGGCTCTTCCTGCGATGACGATTTTGTTGTCTACATTGGCTCACATCATGTCAGGGGAATATCGAGCATTTCCCTTCTTCATATCAGAAGCAGATTATCCAGGTATTCAGAGAATCATTTTCACTGCAGGTTTCACATTAACGGGGATCGTTTTGATTTATTTGTCTTGGAGGTTATTCCAAGTAAACAAAAATCACACCAGATGGTATTGGATGCACCTTTCAATGCTAAGTGGGATTTTTGTAGGCGCCAATTTGATAATTATGGCATACATGGACATGTATGACCATTTAGAGGCACATATACTAACAGCAGTAAATATATTTTATTTTGGTCTAGCATGGGGTGTACTCACACACTTAGCCATGAAAGATGCTAGTGATAAAAGCAAGAATTTGAGATATATGTCGATCTCTCTAGGGTTTATTTCCCTTATCGGAATGACACATTCAATTAATCTAGGACTCATAGCAAATCCTGAATTTGTCAATGGTGATTGGGACATGGAAAAAATGCAGCCATGGATTAATTGGGCTGCACCATTTGAATATTTACTTGCAACTTCATTTATGCTTACTTTAGCATCATTTGGAGCAGATATTACTTCTGAAGAAGAGGAATGAATAATGCCGAAAATACTTGTCGTTGATCTTCTAGCGGAAAGGGAAGCGTTCGGGAAGAAAGGTGTTGAAGAAATCGTTCGTCATTTTCCGGGTCATGAAGTTCTTCTTTGGGCCCCACATACAGACAGTGTCAGGGATTATCAATTCGGAAAAAGAATCGATGAGCCTGAAGATTCGGATGTAATAGTCATTACTGGAAGTCGCAGAAATGCCTCACAGTGGGAGCCTTGGATGGATGATGTTGCAGATTTAATTCGGACATGTACGGTACCTCTATACGGCATTTGTTTCGGACATCAAATAATCTGTAAAGCGCTTGGTGGAGAAGTTATCAGAGCTCAAGAAAATTCAGGATTCATAGCAGAGGTTACTCACAACGATGGGACTGTAACAAAGCAATTATTCACTCATCAAGACCACGTAATTGACTCTGGCGAGATGGAAGTTATCGGTTCTGCAGCACACTGTCAAATTGCGGTTTGTAAACATCCAACAAGGCCGATAAAGACTGTACAATATCACCCTGAAGCAGTTCAATCTGTACTTGAATATTCATTGGAATGTGGTGACATGACTCATGAAGAAAGAGATGCCTTTGGTGATGGAATTCAAGACCTGAATGTCTCAGAATCATTACTTGCGTAACAGATAAAAGCCCAAAAAGACTCGCTCATCCATGGACAGACAGATACGAGAACCAACCCAAGGAATGCCAATGATGGCGCCTGCTTCACCTGGCAGTATGGAAATGGGAGGCATGGCCGCAGGAGGACTTGGAGCCCCTGCTGGTGGCATGGCTGCTGGTGGAGTTGCAGCCGCTGGCGGAGGAATGTCCGTGACAACTATCGCAATCGTTTCAGTATTAGTCCTAGGAGGGGCAGGTACTGGAGGTTATTTCCTCTATGATTATCTTACAGAGCCTGATTTCTATGGAGAAATGTACTGGATGGAGAATGGGTTTGGATATATCTTTGAAGATGATGGCGCAAGTCTTGTTTTTCCAAACAACAACCAAGGTGATTGGGATTGTGAAGATTACGGATATGGAAATCAAGATTCAGGAGATATAAGTGAAATAGATGGCATATGCTATGTTGAACTTGGAGAAGAATATGAATCGACTGATGAGGGAGATTATTACAGAATATGTTTGACAGAAGATGGTTCTGAAACCTGCATAGACATCTACCCTAGAGAACAAGGTGCATTCATGGATAATGGAGGTGAATGTATTATTCTTGTCAGTGACATTTCACCTCCGAACTGGGACGATGAAGATCTCGAAGAATACCGTGACACATGGCAAGATGAATTCGAAGATGTCGTAGACGAGATAAAAGAAGATACTCCCTCTAGTTGTAAGAGTGAGGACCTAGATGACGATGATGGAGACCTTACACCCTATATGTTCGATGACCGAGATGCAGCAGGAGATCTGACTGATGGAGGAGGCGAGGCACTCGTCCACGTTCAGATGATCCAAGGCGACGACATAAGTTGGATGATGATTAAAGTGGTAATTGTTGTCGATGATGGGCACCCAATTGAATGTTATAATGAAGAGGAACAAGATTGTGAGTGGACCCGGAATGGTGACGGTGACAACTACTGGAGCGCTGGTGAAGAAATAACGATTTTAGAAGGACTAAATGACCTATGCGATGGATCTAACGGTGGGTGTGAGATAGATATTACCATCTCTAGGCATGCTTTAGGTGATCAAGACGAAACAGTACTTGCCCATGTACAGGCTTTCGCCGATGCTAATTGATTCCCTCTTATTCCGCTTTAGCAGCCTGAATATTGATACCGGCTCAAACACTAATAGTGATGGAATTTTACAAGCAGCATGGACCCTAATCAATACTATCAGAATTTAATGCAACAAGGCTACAATAGCGCTGATGCAGTACATTTCACTCAACAATATTATCCAAATTTCGATGGCTCTGCCCAAGGAATGGCAATGATGACCCCTCCCCCTCCTGGAAGCATGGAGATGGGAGGAATGGTTGCAGGCGGTATTGGAACTCCTGCTGGCGGTATGGCCGCTGGTGGAATAACTGCTAGTGGAGCTGTTGCAGGAGG
>Ga0315321_10001247_pt1 | contig 19483 bp, 14 predicted proteins | sample M180m21515metaG_FD_203464 | JGI IMG/M metagenome (GOLD analysis project Ga0315321, IMG submission 203464) | Ammonia-oxidizing marine archaeal communities from Monterey Bay, California, United States - M1 80m 21515 | ecosystem: Environmental > Aquatic > Marine > Intertidal zone | place: USA...
ACCATATCCTTATTGAGGAAAAAACTCCGCCGGGGTTCCGGCGCGGGATAGAACGGTTTGTTGCAAAGAGCGATTTGGATCCTTTTGCCCAAGCGAAATTTCTCGGTCATAACGCGATTCATGCGATGCTTGGTTATCTGGCGAAGGACCGGGGTATAGAATTTATGCATGAGGCCGGAGCGGATGAGGATTTGATGACAAGGATCAATGCGGCGTTTATCAACGAGTCCGGAACTGGTTTGATCAAGGAATATGCCCATGTCGATGATGAGCTTTTTACCGAGGAGGGTTTCAGGGCCTATGTGGATGATGCTTTGGTGCGTATGGTCAATCCCTTCCTTCGTGATCCCGTGGCTCGCGTTACGCGTGATCCGTCCCGAAAGTTGGGGTGGGAGGACAGGTTGCTGGGGGCAATGAAACTTGCCCGGCAGGCAGGCGTGGAACCTCAAGGACTGGCAGAGGGCGCCCGCATTGCTTTGCATTTTGCCTGCGCGGAAAAAGGGTGGGGGAGCGCCGAGAAGGCCTTGGAAGTCTTGTGGGAGAGCGTTCCCCGGCAAGAACAAGCCGATTTGCGCGACCTGATCCTCGCTTCCTAGGGTTGAATTTTATTCGAAAAACATGATTACGTAGTTGCGTTTCTCTCAAAAACGATCAAAAACGATCTTATTCAATCAAAATGATTCAGCATGCTTGCCCAGTTCTTGCTCCTCAGAGAAGAGAGCTCATTCGTTCCCTCGTTCGGGACGAGGGCATTGTGCGGGTCGAGGATTTGCGTAAAAACCTCGAGGTCTCGGTTGCGACGATCCGCAGAGACTTGGAGATTCTCGAGGAGGAAGGAAAGCTTCAGCGGGTGCATGGTGGGGCGATTACAATGGAGAAGAGCCTTGAGGAATCGGTCTTCGATGACAAAACGAACCAAGCGAGTAAGGAAAAGGATCGTATCGCAGCCGAGGCTTACAAGCTGATCGGCAAAGGAGAGTCGATCTACTTGGATGGGGGAAGCACGACCTTGGGCCTTGCGCGCTTGTTGAAGGAAAGGACTGATTTGACTCTCGTGACCAATTCATTGAGGGCAGCGGCCGAATTGGCGGATATGGGTCCGAAGGTACTTCTGATTGGTGGCGAGCTGCGCAGGATCAGTCAAACCATGGTCGGGCCTTTGACCTCGGCCGTGCTGGGACAGGTTCACGTAGACAAGGCCTTTATGGGAACCATGGGTTTTTGTCTTAAGAATGGTCTGACGACCACGGACCCGAACGAGGCATATGTGAAGAAATTGGTGGCGGATCAGGCGGGGCAGGTCATCTTGCTCGCAGACTCCGGAAAAGCCGAGAAGGTTTCCTTTGCCCGGGTTTCCGATTGGGATGCAGTTGACGTTCTCGTGAGCGACGTAAAACTTTCAAGTCAACTTGCCAAGTCTTTGCGAAAGCAGGGGCTTAAGGTGCAACTTGCATGAACAAATAACCAAGATCAATTATGGCAACCCCTATCATTATGCCCCGCCAAGGACAGTCCGTGGAGAGCTGTATCCTTACTGAGTGGAAAGTCAAAGTAGGAGACGAAATCGCCGAGGGCGACGTGTTGGCCGTGATTGAAACGGACAAAGCCAGTTTCGATCTGGAATCGACGGCAGCGGGAACGGTATTGGAACTTTTTTGGGAAGCGGATGACGATGTGCCCGTGCTGGCCAACGTCGCTGCCGTTGGAGAGGAAGGGGAGGATGCAAGCGAGTTTCGTCCTGCGGATGCCGATAGCGCTCCCGCCAGCCCCGAACCAACCCTTTCACCCGGCAGCGAGCCGACCGCTCCCGTTCAGCAGGAATCTGCAACGGCGCAAGCCCAAACCGAGCCCGCTCCGTCATCTTCCCCCAGCGTTTCGAGTGCGGGGGTAAGTCCAAGAGCCCGTAAATTGGCGAGAGACAAGGGCATCGACCCTGAGACTTTGGTCGGATCCGGACCGGGCGGCCGGGTTATCGAACGTGATGTCGAGGCGTTTATTGCCGGTCGTCCTCGTCTGTCTGCCAGCGCCCATTCCAAGGCCATGGATGGACTTGAGCCCCCAAAGCGGGGCAGCGGGTTGGCGGGAATGGCCCTTGCCGGGGACATGAGGGTTCCAGGTGCCATCGAAGGCGCCGAAACCGAGCCGGTCAAGGGAATCAGAAAGGTCATTGCCGAGCGCATGATGCAATCTCTTCAGTCGACCGCTCAGCTTACCCTCCATTCATCCTTCGAATTGACCAACGCCCAAGCCTATCGCAAACAGCGCTTGGCAGATGGAAAATCAAAGGTCTCGCTTAATGATTTGATCGCCCACGCCATCATTGAGGCGCTCAAAGCGCATCCCGAGATGAACGCCCATTTCCTTGGCGACCGCATTGCCGTTTTCGAGAAGGTGCATCTGGGCGTGGCAGTGGATACCCCGCGTGGCCTCCTTGTGCCAGTTGTCCGTGATTCTTCGGATCTTTCCATCGAGGCTTTGTCGGTCGCGATCAAGAAGCTTGCCGTCGATTGCAGGGAAGGAACGATTTCTCCGGATGACTTGGCGGGCGGTTCCTTTACTTTGACGAACCTGGGCATGCTTGGGGTCGAGACCTTTACGCCCGTTTTAAATGCCCCCGAGATCGCCATCCTCGGCGTGGGTGGAATTGTCTTGAAGCCCAAGCGATCGGATTCTGGTGAGGTGACCTATGCAGACTATCTTCCCTTGAGCCTCACGATTGACCATCAGGCCATAGATGGAGCTCCGGCCGCCAGATTTCTTCAAACCCTGGTCTTCCACCTTGAGAACAATCCGGGCGAACCTTTATCACAACCCAACGAATAATTCGAAGTATGAAGTATGATTTTGCCGTCATCGGCGCCGGTCCAGCCGGATACGTCGCCGCCAAGAAAGCCGCCGCCTCCGGTCTCAAGACTTTGCTTGTCGAAAAGAGCAAGCTAGGGGGCGTATGCCTGAACGAAGGATGCGTTCCTTCCAAGACCTTGTTGCAGGCAGCCAAGACCTACCATCACGCCAAACACGGTTCTGTTTTCGGAGTCGAAGTGGAAGGGTTGAGCTTTGATTTTCCCAAGGCGCATGCCCACAAGAACCAAGTCATGGACAAGATGAGAAATGGGATTGCCGGTTTGATGAAGAAGCACAAAGTCGATGTCGTCGAAGGGGAGGCTACCCTCCTGCCCGGTTTGGAGATATCGATCAACGGGGAAACGCACGAGGCCGATAACGTCTTGCTATGCACGGGTTCCTCACCAGCCATGCCTCCGATTCCCGGAATCGATTCCGAGCAGGTGGTCGATTCAACCGGGATTCTTAACCGCGAGACTTTGCCTGATCATCTGATCATTGTCGGAGGTGGGGTAATCGGGTGCGAATTCGCCTGTATGTATGCCTCGGTCGGGGTTCCGGTAACGGTCCTTGAAGCGATGCCTGAAATCTGCCCGAATCTAGATGCCGACGTGGCCAAGACCCTTCGCGAGGAGCTTGCCAAGAAAGGGGTGAACTTCAAGCTCGATACGAAGGTCGAATCAATCGACGAGAAGTCGGTTAGCTTTGCGAATGCCGAAGGTTCGGACTCGTTGGATGGAGATCTTGTCTTGGTGGCCACCGGTCGAGCTCCAAACGTCAAGGGGCTGGGCTTGGAAGAATTGGGCCTGGACTTCGACCCGCGCGGGGGGGTTCGGGTTGACGATCGAGGAGCGACAAACGTGCCCGGGCTTTGGGCTGCCGGTGACGTGACCGGGCAGGCTTGGCTGGCTCATGCTGCTAGCCGGATGGCCGAGGTCGTGGTGCACAACTTGACAGGTCGTCCAGACCGGATGCGTTTCGACAAGATGCCTGCGGTCGTTTACACTAGCCCTGAGGTGGCGGTGGTTGGCTTGACCAAGGAAGAAGCGGAGGCCCGCGGGCTTAAGGTCAAGACAGGCCGCATTCCCATGGCGATCAATGCCCGCTACTTGGCAGAGAATCCGGATGAGTCGGGTTTGTGCAAAGTCGTTTTGGAAGCCGAGACCAGTCGCTTGTTGGGCGTGCATATGGTCGGAGGCGCTTGTTCCGAGATGATTTTCGGCGCAACCGCTATGCTGGAAACGGAGCTGCGTGAGGAGGAAATTGAGGAGATCGTCTTTCCCCACCCCACAACTTCGGAGATCATGAAGGACGTCTTCATGGCCGTGCGCTAAGTCAATTTTACACCTTTAACAATATTCACCATGCCGAAGTCACAAATCGTAGAACCTGCAGAAGAACGCAAAGCCGGGAGCCTTCCCTTTGCCGAGATCCCGCTTAATCAATACCAGCAAGACATAGCCAAGGAAAAGGAATCCTATGGGGCTGATGCCTTGGTTGGCATGTACGAGGACATGCTCTTGATTCGTGAGTTCGAGAGCATGCTTCAAAGCATCAAGACTCAGGGCTCGTATGAAGGGATCGAGTATGATCACAAGGGTCCTGCTCACCTCTCGATCGGACAGGAAGCGTCGGCCGTTGGACAGGCCTTCCTGCTCGGGGTCGAAGATCACATTCTTGGTTCCCACCGTTCGCACGGGGAAATTTTGGCCAAGGGAATGTCAGCCATCCGGAAACTGGACGATGATTCGTTGATCGAAATCATGACCGGCTTTCTTGGAGGAGATTGTTACCGCGTGGTCGAGAAGGAAGAATCGAGTTCCGTAAAGGACTTGGCCCGCAATTTCCTTCTCTATGGTTCGCTTGCGGAAATTTTCGGCCGGGAGAATGGATTCAACCGGGGGCTTGGCGGCTCGATGCACGCTTTCTTCCCTCCCTTTGGAATCCTTCCTAACAATGCCATCGTAGGCGGATCAGCGGATATTGCGATGGGCGCGTCCCTGTTCAAAAAAGTGAACCGCAAAGATGGAATCGTGATTTCCAATATCGGGGATGCCTCGATGGGATGTGGTCCGACCTGGGAAGCGATGAATTTTGCCTCGATGCGCCAGTTCAAGGAACTTTGGGATTCATCCATGCGTGGAGGGTTGCCCATTATCTTCAACTTCATGAATAACTTTTACGGGATGGGAGGCCAAACGGCTGGGGAAACCATGGCTTTCGACTGTCTGGCCCGGGTAGGGGCAGGCGTGAACCCAGAGTCCATGCATGCCGAGCGGGTGGATGGCTATAACCCTTTGGCGGTCGTGGACGCGATCAAGCGCAAGAAGGCGCTGATCGAGGAAGGGGAAGGGCCCGTTCTTCTCGAGACCATCACTTATCGATACTCCGGGCATTCCCCTTCGGATGCCTCTTCCTACCGACTAAAGGAAGAGATCGATGCCTGGCAGGCAATCGATCCTCTCGTTGCTTATGCCAATGAACTGATCGAGGCAGGTATGTTGACCGAGGGCGTCATTTCCGAAAGAAAGGCTGAAGTAACCAAGGCGATGACCCAAGCTTTTCGATTGGCTTCCGATCTGGAAGTTTCCCCCCGCCTGGACACGGAAAAAATAGGCGACCTCATGTTCTCCAAGAGGAAGAGGGAAAGCTACGATCCTGATCGCGAACCGGAACTGATCCTCCCTGCTGCCGAAAACCCGCGAGTTCAGGCTTTGGCCAAGAAATCCAGGGCTGGCATCGTGGATGGGAAACCCGTTTCCAAAAACAAGGTATTTCAATACCGGGATGCGATTTTCGAAGCCGCCTTCCACCGGTTTCAAAACGATTCGACCCTTGTTGCTTATGGCGAAGAAAATCGCGATTGGGGAGGAGCGTTCGCATGTTATCGGGGGCTGACCGAGTCTCTTCCCTATCATCGTTTGTTCAATTCTCCCATTTCCGAGGCTGCCATCGTAGGTAGCGCGGTCGGATATGCCCTTGAGGGCGGGCGCGCCTTGGTTGAGTTGATGTACTGCGACTTCATGGGTCGGGCCGGGGACGAGATTTTCAATCAGTTGGCCAAATGGCAGAGTATGTCGGCTTGCATTTTGGAAATGCCTGTTGTCCTTCGCGTATCAGTCGGATCGAAGTACGGAGCGCAACATTCACAAGACTGGTGTGCCATCGTGAGCCATATTCCGGGATTGCAGGTCGTCTTTCCATCGACGCCTTACGATGCCAAGGGAATGCTCAATACGGCTTTGGCGGGGAGTGATCCGGTCATCTTTTTCGAAAGTCAGCGCCTCTATGATATCGGGGAATTGTTCGAGAAAGAAGTTCCCGCTGATTACTATGAAGTTCCTTTCGGTCCTCCGGCTCAAAGAAGAACGGGCAAGGACATCACCCTCATCACTGTCGGCGCGACCATGTATCGGGCCTTGGAGGCTGCCGATATATTGGAACAAAAATACGGACTGACTGCAGACGTCTTCGATTGCCGCTCAATCAATCCGCTTGATTACGATCCCTTGGTCGAGTCCGTACGCAAGACGGGGAAGGTGCTTCTTTCATCGGATGCATGCGAGCGAGGTTCGGTCATGCAAGACATCGCTTCGAACATAAGCCAGTTAGCCTTTGACGAACTGGATGCTCCCCCCGTTGTAGTCGGTTCGAGAAATTGGATAACCCCCTGTGCAGAGGTAGAAAACGATTTCTTCCCTCAACCCTCATGGATGCTCGATGCAATCCATGAGCGGATCATGCCTTTGCCCGGACATCAGATGAGTACGAACCCGACGACGGGCGAGCTCCTCCGCAGGCAACGAGCCGGGATCTGAATTAATCATGAGTGACGGAGAGACTGCATCGCTGAAACAACGAGCTGAAGATCTTAAGCTTGCAGCCCAATCGTCTCACGAGGGCATTTACCTAACCGGACCCGACCAGATCGAATTGTTGTCCGACGAGTTGCCTCCTTCAAGCTTTGAAGAGGAGGGCTTTTTGTTGGCCAGTTTCGGAAATTGCCGGTGCGCGTCGGATGCCAAGGCGATCAGGCAATTTGATGCGCATGCACGAGTTCCCTCCGGGGTTGAGAAGATTGCTCTGGGTCACGAGACCCTGCAATTGATTCTCCAAGCGCCGTCGGCTTCATCCTTCAAGCGCGGCGACGTCGTGGTCATCACGCCCGGTCACGCCAGCGAACCGATTGACCCGCTTAGTTTCGAACCTCAGAAAGACGGTGTGCTTGCCGCATTGGGCTATTCCTATCGCTATTTGGGTGGATTGAGGCGGTTCAACGCTATCCCTGCGAACGCCCCTGCCTTTGTTAGCGGTCAAGGCTTTGGGAATCTTTTCAACAAGGTTTCACCCAAGGCGGACACAAGCCTGATATCCCTTGCTCATGCGGAGCCTTTTGCCTGCAACTACGGTACCAACAAGCATGTCTTTACCATCGCAGAGGATGGAGGCTTCAACTATGGGGTGCCTCCTCGCGCCGTGTTGGCTTATCTTTCGGGAACCGCCAGAATGGCCATGATCAACCTGACCATTGTGGCCAGCGTGCCTGACGATGAACTTCCGCGGGTTGTTTACGTTACCGGTTCTCAGGCAAAGCTCGACCAAATGGACGAATACGCTTTGGTCAGGGATTTGCGCAAGAGGGGAACCAAGGTCGTTTTGATTGACCGGAAGGACCCGGCAATCATTGAGAAACTGACCGAATATGGTAAATCCGACGTTGTCTGGACAAATTACGCTTCCGCGGAAACTTATGATCAGGCGGCGGCTATTCTGGCAGACGGTGGCAACTTGAATAACTATGCTGGAGCAGTTGATCCGGACCTCTTGATCCGGATTCCCATTGGAAAGGCCCCTGAGTTCTCATCCCTTGAGGATGAAGTACGAAGCCAATTCGACCAGATGCACCATAACGTCGGTCCAAACGACCCCAAGCGTTTCCGGGGTTTGGCCGGTGAACCGAAAGTGGGCTTGATCGGTTTCGAGCCAGGCAGTGATAGGGAGAAAGCGTATTTGGCCGGTATTCCCGTGGGCGCATCCGTACTCCTTTCTTCTGCGGATAGGCTTCCCGACGGTTTCAAGACTTTGGGTGAGGAGGAGTTGATAACCGACCTTTTCGTTGCCGGATCGGGAGAGGATGCCGCCCGTTCCTATGCCCAACTGGAACCTAGGCTGGCCCGTTCCGCTGCAGTTAACTTCGTGGACGGAGAGCTTGTGGCTCCGGTGCGATCGCGACATTCCCATTACGTGTCTCGTCATCAATTGTGCGGGGCGAACGTTGCCTGGCATATGACGAACACTTCCGAACCTCATTCCGACGACATGGTTGAGCAGGCGTCAAACCCGGTCAGCTTTGACTGGATGGTCAAGGGGATATGCGGATTGCGGGCCGTGCCCGAGATGATGAATGAGGTTGAGAGGGATCAGCCATTCGGTTCCTTCTTCGCTTTTGCCGAGTTGTCCGACTTGCCTTACGTCGAAACTTCCTCTTCCTCTTTCCGCATTGCCGCAGAATCATCAAGCGGTAACGTTCGCCAAGCTTTGCTGGATGCGGCGGATGAGCTTTCTGAGAACGATGAAGCTTGGTCTAGGAAGGTTGAGGAAGCTCTTTACAGCGGATATGGCATTCCCTATCCGTTAAACCTTGCCTAATAAATACAAAAAAAGGAGATCCTGATGAGCTGGACGAATTTAGAGAATAAAGTTGTGGTCGTAACAGGAGGAGCGGCCGGAATCGGCCTTGCCGTGGTCAAAGGCTTCGTTGAGGTCGGAGCGAAGGTCATGATCGCCGATTTTGCCGAGGAGGTTGGAGTTCAAGCCCTCGAAGAAGCCAATCAGGCGGGAAGCGGAGAAGCCGCCTTTGCCAAGTGTGACGTTACCTCAAAGGAAGATGTCGACGGTCTGGTTAAGGCAACGATTGATCGATGGGGCTCAATCGACGTGTTGGTTAACAATGCAGGAATTAATATACCACGCCTATTGGTTGATCCTGCCGGTAAGGAAGAAATGACCGAGGACGTTTGGGACAAAGTATTTGCGGTTAACGTCAAGGGGCAGTTTCTTTGCGCTCAGGCCGCTTCCCGACAGATGCTGGCCAGTGGAAACGGTGGCGTACTTATCAATATGTCTTCGGAATCGGGTTTGGAGGGGAGCGAGGGCCAAAGCGTCTACGCCGCGACCAAGGCGGCCAACCAAAACCTTACACGTTCCTGGGCCAAGGAACTTGGAAACAAGGGCATTCGCGTCGTAGGCGTAGCTCCGGGAATTATGGAGACCACGAGCATGAGAAGTGATGCGTATGAGGAATCACTTGCCTATACCCGAGGGCTTACCGTTGAGCAACTGCGCTCCAAGGATGGATCTTCCATACCATTGGGGCGAAGCGGAAAGCTTTCCGAGGTTTCGGATTTGGTCGTTTTTCTTGCTTCCGAGCGCGCTTCCTACCTGCACGGAACCACGGTCAATATTTCCGGAGGCAAGTCACGAGGGTAGGTCCCAGGCCTACCATGTCGTTACGCCTTTTGCCAAAATCAGGTTGGCATAGATTCGAGTGTCACCGGTCATCACTACTGCGAATGCTTTACGGGTCTGGTCATAGAAATCGTATTTGTCGACTTGGGCGATAGGGGCGGTGTCCGGGTAGTGATTCTTAACGATTTCAGCATAGCCGTCGTGAACCTTTTGGTAGTCCGCTGCAATGACCGGGTTGGCTTTGTCCTCAGGTAAGGGACCCATCATCATGACAGGTTGCTCGATGACGTGATCCAACACGAAAAGGGGAAGTATGGCGTCGAGCAGGTCATCAATACGTAAGCCGTCGGCTCGGATGATCGTATCATTGCAACTTTCACCGGGAAAATGCGCGTCACCGAAAATAATTTCGTCGTGGTGACCCATCCGGTAGAGGGTTTCCAAAAGCTGAGGGCTAAGGAGAGGTGATATTCCGCGTAACATGCTTCAATGACCTAATGAATGAGCGTGGCTTAGTCAAGAAAGGGGAGAAGTTTCGTTCGTTAGCGGAAAGCAAAAAAAGCGCCGCTGGACGGCGCTTTAAAAGACTTTGGTCTAGGGCCCGCAAACCTTCCTTTTATGGGTAGTGGCTTTTTATTTTTTGGCGAAGGAGCTGAACTTTTGACTGAAACAATCTTTTGTACCTACATCATAATCCAAGTTCTGCATCTTGTCCAATAATGGATGATTTTTTTTCATGACGTCTGGTGTGGGCGTCTGTGAATTCAGTTCAGTCTTCGCTTAAGGCGGAGAAGTGGGCAAGGGAGCCTTTGGCCAGTCCGGCCAAGTCGTATCCGCCTTCAAGTACTGACACCACCTTGCCCCCGCAGTGTTCCTTCGCCAGTCCGACAATAAGCCTGGTCAGATCCGAAAAATCCTTGTCCGACAAACGAAACTGTCCCAGCGGGTCTCCTATTCTGGAATCGAAGCCAGCCGAGATGAGAATCAGTTCAGGCCGGAAGCTTTTGATTTTCTTCGGGAGATCAAGACCGAAAGCTCCCTCGACTATTTCATTTCTTCCCGAACCTGCAGGGAATGGAAAATTAAGTGTGTATCCCAATCCTTTTCCTTTGCCGGTTTCATCTTTGCTTCCGGTTCCTGGATACCAAGGGGATTGGTGAGTACTTAGAAACATGACCGTTTCGTCCTCGTAAAAAACATCCTGCGTACCGTTGCCGTGATGAACGTCCCAATCGACGATGAGAACCTTTCCGATACCGAGTTCCTCCTGCGCGTAGCGAGCGGCCAAGGCAACGTGATTGAAAATGCAAAAGCCCATTCCCTTGCTTGGCGTGGCATGATGCCCTGGCGGACGGGTTAGGCAGAACGCCCGACCAATCTTTCCTTTTACTACTTGGCGCACGGCGTGTAAAACGCCACCGGTTGCCAGAAGCGCTACCTCCCATGATTTCATGGAGACTTGGGTGTCACCCGTGCTAAGCGATTTAAGCCCTTGCTCAATATCCTTCTTAGCTTGAGTCAGGTATTCGCGTTTATGGGCAAGCTCAAGGTATTCTTCCTTGCAGGCCTGCGCTTGAAGTTTGACTGCCTTTTCAATCATTCCGGCCTTGGTCATCTCCTCATAAACTCGGCTTGTTCTTTCCGGACGCTCGGGATGCCCGGGCCCGGTCAAATGCTTTTCGAAAAACGAATCGTATACCAATCCGCAAGACATGAGCTTAATCGATGGAAGGGAAGGAAGAGCGCTGACTCACCGAACTAACTGACGGTGTCCTTCTTTGCCTTCGTTACCAAATCATGAAAGGCACGAAACAGGTGGTTGGCGTCATTTGGTCCGGGCGATGCTTCGGGGTGGTACTGAACGGAAAAGACCGGCAAGTCCTTTACCCGCATCCCGGAAACGGTTTGGTCGTTGAGGTTGTATTCGGTAACGATTGCCCCCATTTCTTCGAGCTTTTCCTTGTCCGATGCGAACCCGTGGTTTTGCGAAGTAATGGAAACTTTTTCTGACTCGACGTTCTTGACCGGTTGATTTGCGCCACGATGACCGAATTTCAACTTATAGGTCGATGCTCCGATCGCATGGGTCAGAATTTGGTGACCCAGGCAAATGCCGAAGACGGGGTAATCAGGCATGAGTTCACGGACAGTTTGGTGAGCGTAATCCAAGGCCGATGGATCACCCGGTCCGTTCGAAAGGAAAATGGCATCCGGTTCATGGGATCTGGCTTCTTCGGCAGAGGCATCGGCAGGAAGCACGATGACTTCGAACCCGTGTCTGCGGAGGTTCTTGTAAATTGCCCGCTTTGCCCCGTAGTCAAAGGCAATGAGCCGATGGGTTTCGGAGAAATCGGGCTTGTTCATTTTGAGGTCGGTCCCTTTGACGGTAAACATGCGACTCTCTTCTCCTGAAGAATCCCAGGTGAAGGAGTCTTTGCAGGTCACTTCCTTCACGAAGTCCTTTCCGACGATGCCTCCCCACTTCCTTGCCCGGGCCAAGGCTTCGTCGTCGGAATGCCCTTCCGTGCTCAAGCATGCCTTGAGGGCGCCGTGAACTCTGATTCTTTTGGTAATCGCCCGGGTATCGACACCTTCTATTCCCGGAATCCCGTTCTTTTTCAAGTAATCGTCCAACGATCCGGTCGCTCTCCAATTACTGACGACAGGGCTTAATTCGCGGATGACGAAACCAGCAACCTTCGGGCCGTCGGATTCCTCGTCTTCCTCGTTGACCCCGTAATTTCCAATTTGCGGGGAGGTCATGGTTACGATTTGCCCGAAGTAGGAAGGATCGGTCAGGGTTTCCTGATACCCGGTCATCGCAGTGTTAAAAACAGCCTCGCCCTCGATCGTTGCAGAGGCGCCGAAGGGGAATCCCCGGAAGACGCTTCCGTCTTCCAGCGCAAGGACTGCATTTCTTTGATTACTGTGATTTTTCATATCGCTGGATAATGAGCTATGCATTCAGTTGCCGGTTGGCAAACTCGATTTCTTCACAATGAGCAAGAATTTTGCGTTTGGGCCAACACTTTTGCAACGAAGGTTTGACTTGCTCTCTTCCGATGCCTAGCGACTTAAGCCTATGGTGCAAAAAAAAGAGAAGTATGACCGGAGCATGACCGACAACTCTGCCCTGCTGAAATGGTTGGACAAGATGGTGGAGATGTGCGGTCCGAAAGAAGTCCGATGGTGTGACGGATCGAAGAAGGAATGGAACGAACTTTGCAGCCTAATGGTTGAGCAGGGTTCCATGATTCGCCTGGATAAGAAAAAACGCCCGAACAGTTTTTTGGTCCGTTCCGACCCACGTGACGTCGCCAGAGTAGAGAGCAGAACCTTTATTTGCAGTTACGGGAAGGATGACGCTGGCCCGACTAATAATTGGGAGGAGCCCAGAAAAATGAGAGCCCGATTGAAACGATTGTTCAAAGGGTGCATGGAAGGCCGTGTCATGTACGTTATCCCTTTTTGCATGGGACCCCTTGGTTCCCCTCTTTCCCAATTCGGAGTGCAAGTCACTGATTCACCCTATGTCGTTTTGAACCTTCGTATCATGACGAGAATGGGCAAACGCGTTTTGGATCAAATGGGAGAGAAAGATTTTTTCGTGCCCTGTTTGCATTCGGTCGGTTTTCCGCTCAAAGAGGGGGTTGAAGACGTGCCGTGGCCGTGCGACCCGGATAACACCTATATCGTGCATTTCCCCGAACAGCGCACGATCGTATCATACGGAAGCGGTTATGGAGGGAATGCGTTGCTTGGAAAGAAGTGCTTGGCTTTGCGAATTGCTTCGTGCATGGCGAGGGACAACGAATGGATGGCCGAACATATGTTGATTCTCGGAGTGGAAAGTCCGGATGGAGAAAAGACCTATGTCGCGGGGGCTTTCCCCAGCGCATGCGGGAAGACTAACATGGCCATGCTCATCCCTCCGGATTCCATGAAAGGATGGAAGGTTTCGACCGTCGGAGATGATATTGCATGGCTGAAACCGGATTCCACGGGAACCCTTCGGGCCATAAACCCCGAAGCAGGCTTTTTTGGAGTGGCCCCCGGGACTTCATGGGAGACAAACCCCAATGCGATGGAATCGATGAGGGAAAATACGCTTTTTACAAACGTTGCCCTTACCTCCGACGGGGATGTGTGGTGGGAAGGCCTTACGCCTGAACCGCCCGAAGGCTTGATTGACTGGCATGGCAACCCATGGTCTCCGGATTCGGAGACTCCAGCCGCCCATCCCAATGCCCGTTTCACCGCACCTGCATCTCAATGCCCTACGATCGATCCGGATTGGGAAAACCCGGAAGGCGTACCTGTGTCCGCTTTTATTTTTGGGGGACGCAGGATGTCCGACATACCCCTGGTCTACCAATCCTTTAACTGGAATCACGGAGTCTACCTTGGAGCGACTCTGGCTTCTGAAACGACGGCTGCGGCCGAGGGCGCATTAGGTAACTTACGAAGGGACCCGATGGCCATGTTGCCCTTTTGCGGGTACAACATGGGAGATTATTTCAGGCATTGGATCAAGATGGGGAAGAAACTGCGGGAGAAACCCAGAATCTTTCACGTCAATTGGTTTCGCAAGGATTCGGAGGGCAAATTTCTCTGGCCGGGTTTTTCCGAGAACATGAGAGTCCTCAGATGGATTGTCGAACGTTCAAGTGGCAAGGGACGATCGCACGAAGATTGCTTGGGTTGGGTGCCCCGCAAGCAGGACTTGGATTGGTCCGGTTTGGATTTCTCCGATGAACAGTGGGAAGAATTGATGTCGGTTGATCCGGAGAAGCTCAGGATGCAAACCTTGCGCCATGAGGAATTGTTCCTGCAGCTTTCGGAGTTTTTACCCAAGGAAATGCTCTTCGAGCGAGAACTTTTGGTCTCCCGCCTATAAACTTGGGGTATTTTGCTTAAGTTTCCTGCTGTTTAGACCAGCGGTAAAAGACAGAGGACAGGACGCCCACCGAGACTGCCATGTTGGCCAGTTTCATGAGTACGCCACCAGTTTTTTGATCATCCAAAGGCGAGAGATTGATGATTCTCTCGGCATAAAAATAAGTCTCGTAGAGAACTTCGTTCGAAAAAGTAAGTACGATAAAGATTGGTGTTTGGCCAAGCATGAGAGCCAGAACATAAAGCATTTGCGGACCATAGCGCATAGGCAAAATCCTTTTGGATGGTCCGCAAATCGGCCACCACATGGCAACCGAAGTGAAAAACATGGACAGGTGTTCCGCCATATGGAGAGCTTTGTTCTGAATGGCCGCCTCATAAAAGGCTCCGACGTGCCAAAAGGAAAAAACCAAGGTAAACAGCAAGCCTGCGATGATGGGGTGAAGAAAGAATCTAAGCGTTCTTTCGATCAATGGATGAGTTTCCAAAAACCGATCGACAAGGGGTTGTGGTAGTCCGAGCAGCAAGAAGAGAGGGCTTAGGTACATCAGCACGTTATGCTGAATCATGTGGGCAAAAAAGAGAAAATTCTCTCCCAGAGGATCCAAGGGTGAGCCGACGGCCAGATAAAAACTTATCATACTCGCCGAAAACCAAAAGGTGTGCTTTCTGGAGTAAGGGAGATCAGGGCACAATTGCTTACGATAGGGACCGACTGTGATTGAGTAAACCCAAGCGACGAACAGGAGACCTCCAATCAGAGCTGGTTCGGTATGCCAATGCGAAAGGTTGACCGGAGAGTCAATCATCTAGGAACTTTTCTAACTTTTCCCATCGAACGAAGTGATCCCTGTCGGTTCTTCGTCCACTATTCCGCCGGCCTTACTTTGATGCGGAAGTTTGGGTTATGGTCTTTGGACGGTTTCCGTCCAATATGATTCGGATCTTGCCTTTATACGGAAGTCTTCCGTGGATGCCTCTTGATCGAGAAGATAGACTTTTTCTCCTGAGATATCTTCTTGCTCTGTATCCAGGACGCGTTTGAAGAAACTCAACCCGTCCTTTTGGGAGTTTATCTCAATCAAATCGCCGTGTGAAACAACCCATGAAAATTGATGCGGAACTTTATTCTGCTCAATTTTCGTCCATGCATCCCCCGAACCATCAATCGACTCGGAGAAGGTATCTGGGGATTCGTGTTTAAGGTTTGCAACGAAATACGTTCCGTCATGGACAACGTAATCGTCTTTCTCATACTTTTGACTAGCTTTCCACACGTCCTTGATCGCGCTTACTTCGAATTTCGAAATCTCCGGATGGGTGTCAGCCATGTAGATCACGGCAAAGTAGGTACCCAGGGCAATCACAAGCCCCAATAGAAAAAGCACAGTGTTCACAATCTTGTCCCATCGCAGGTGCATGAACCACCAGACTACACCGATGAATTTAACGATAGAGGTGGCGAATAGGGTACCGATGATGGTGGACCCATCCAAGGTTTGGACATAGATGATGACGATCTCCAAGCCCGTTATGGCAACGAGTGCCATGGAAAGGTTAAAGAAGGTGAAAAATCGCTTGCTTTCTTCCGCTACCGGGTCTTCCGAATGTCCGCTCATGATGTTTGGTTTTTTAACAAGATAAAATGGGGGAGCCTAAAAAGCGTATTCCATGAGGTATACGACAGGAAAGATAATGATCCACACAATGTCCACAAAGTGCCAATACAGGCCGCAGCACTCGATATCCATTGCATCTGCCTTGCTCATCCTCCCGGTAAATGAGTAAACGAGCCAACCTAATAGCCAAAACACCCCGATAGCCACGTGAGTCCCATGGGTTCCCGTAAGGACAAAGAAGGTGGATCCGAAGACATGAGGCTTCAGTTCCGCATCTCGCCCCGGTTCGTCAGATTTCCCAGCATAGGATGAAAGGGTGAGCTGATGTTCCAAGTCTCCAGATGCATTCTCTTTGCCATGTACGAAATGCGTAAACTCGTATACCTGACAAGCAAGGAAGATGGAACCAAAGATGATGGTGCCCAGAAGCATCCAACGCGTACTGCTCAAGTTGCCCTTGTGGATGGCCGAAACCGCCAAAGCCATAAAGAGAGAACTGGCCAAAAGGATGAAGGTACTGAAAGAGGTCAATTCGATGTCGAAGATATCTCTTATGTCCAGGTAGTTACCATTGACCGTTGCGGAAATCTTCCGGTAGATCAGGTGGGTCGAGATCAGGGTACCGAAAAACATGCAGTCCGATCCGAGAAATGCCCACATGAGTATTTTTTTGTTCGGTACACCGGTACTGGTGACTGGTTCGTGATGTTCGAGTGCGTGCGCGTCGCTCATGATTTTTTCAGAATTTTTTGTCTAAAGAGGTTCTATTCTTCGTCTTCTTTGGGGAATAGGTGGTAACCGCCGGGTCCCTCTATGGCCCACATGATGACCCCTATGATAAATATGATACCACCTGTTATCGCAGGCAAATAGTTCCGGTCGAGGTCGCCGGCTTCATTGACCGTTCGGCTAAAGAGTAGGCCCAAAGCAAGAACGAGCAGTCCAATACCGGTTACAAGAGGGGTCCATGAGCGGTCCGGCATATGAACCCCGTGGTCGTCCAAGGGTTCTTTCTCGGAATGTTTGTCGCTAGGTCCGTAGTTGTTTTCCCAAGCTTGGTCCCGGGTCTTTACAATCGGGGTGCGGGCAAAGTTGTATTCCTTGACCGGGGAAGAAAGGGTCCATTCGAGGGTTCTGGCATCCCATGGGTTTTTCCCTGCAGGCTTGAGCTTTTTGGAGCGGAAGGCATGGATGAATTGGACGAACCCGATAAAAACACCCACGCCCAAAATGAATGCGCCGACTGTTGCAATTTGATTCCAAGTCTCGAAACCATGGCCCTCGTTGTAGCTATGAGTGCGTCGCGGTTGTCCGATCATGCCCAAGTAGTGCATAGGGAAAAAGGTCATGTTGAAACCAATGAACATGAGCGTGAAAACGAGTTTTCCAATTTTGTCGCTCAATATTTTGCCGGTCAGCTTGGGCAACCAGAAATAAAACCCGGCATAAAGGCCAAAGAGGGCTCCTCCGATCAGGACGTAGTGGAAATGGGCGACTACGAAGTAGGTATCCTGATGCTGGGCATCGACGGGTACGGAGGAGTGCATGATCCCGGTAAATCCTCCTATCATGAACATGGTAATGAAACCGAGCGCAAAGAGCATGGGTGTTTTGAAGATGATTCTTCCTCCCCACATCGTACCGATCCAATTGAAGATTTTCACTCCGGTTGGAATCGCTATGAGCATGGTCAGGATGGAAAAGGCGGAAGTTGCGACGACTCCCATCCCGGTAGTGTACATATGGTGACTCCAAACGGCAAAACCCATAAAGCCGATGATCCCCCCGGAAAAGACGATCAAGCCGTAACCAAACAATGGTTTGCGGGAAAATACGGGGATGACTTCCGAAACGATGCCCATGGCTGGAAGGATGAGGATGTACACTTCCGGGTGACCGAAAATCCAAAAGAGGTGTTGCCAAAAGTGGGGTTTTCCACCCTCGAGAAAATCAAAGAAATTGGTGCCGTACTGCCTGTCGAACATGAGCTCCGCCAATGCTATTGCGATCGCCGGCATGGCCAATATAAGGAGAAAGCTCACGATCAAAGTCATCCATGTGAAGACCGGCAGTCTCATCATGGTCATTCCCGGAGCCCTCATATTAATGATGGTGGTAATGAAGTTAAAGGATGCGAGAAGCGATGCAATCCCTAGGATTTGAAGGGAAAAGATCCAAAAGTCAGGCCCCATGTCACCAATTACCTCGGCGAACCTGGTGTCGGTAAGAGGCGCGTAGCCGAACCAACCGATGGCAGGCGAACCACCGGTGAAGAACCAACTGAGGTTGAGAATGATTCCACCGGCTAGAAAACACCAAAGACTCAGGGTGTTCATGCGGGGGAAGGCGACGTCGCGTGCTCCGATTTGAAGGGGCATGACGAAGTTGAAGAAAGCGGCGCTCAAGGGCATGATGACCAAAAATACCATGGTGGTTCCATGCATGGTGAACATTTGGTTGTATTGGCGGTTCGTGAGCACGTCCATGTTGTGATCCCAAAGCTGGGAACGAATGAGGAGGGCTTGGATTCCGCCGATTATGAGAAAGCACAGGGCAGCCATTCCGTACATGAAACCAATTTTCTTGTGATCGATGGTGGTAAGCCAGTCGATTATGCCAGTAGTGTGTTGGCCGGGCCTTGGGAAAACCTTGCTTTCAAGCTTGGTTTCTGACTCGGGGGCAACGTATTTTACGGATTCGGTAGCCATGGCAATTAAGGTTCTTTATCAGTGTTTTCTCAGTCTTGACCCAGAAGATAGGCAGTCAATTGACGGACCTTGAGGAGTTTTTCTTCCTCGTTAATCAGGTTCCCGTTGTCATCTTTTTCCTGTTTTAATTTCCTCAAAGGGTGTTCGTCGGTCACACCTTCGCCGTTCCACATGAGATTACCCATCTTCACTTCTTGGGAATTGCGAAGCCAGACGGATAGATTTTTCTCGTCATTGCGCATCCATCCGGCGGCCAAAGAGGTACGCAGACCGAAGAGGGTTAGGTTCGGTCCCTTGGCTCCGATGCCGGTTCGGTTGACTGCATGGCACTGACCGCACTGATGGGAGGCGAAGAGAGCCTTCCCTTGCTCGTAATCGTCGGAGTGGGCTTTTCCCCAAACACCGGAACTAAGGTTCGGAGCTTCCCCCTTGTCTGCGCTTTCGGTGGCGCGGAATTCCCGAATGGCATCCTTGCCAATGGATTCGTCGGCGAAGGTTACGATGGAATCCTTTTCATATTCCTTTTCGGGATCGTACGGACTAGGCTGAAGATTCGGGTTTTGGGCGTCCTGCATACGCTTGACCCAAGCGTCAAAATCATCGTCCGCTTGCGCGAGTCCCCGAAAGGACATATAAGCGTGAGAATTCCCACAGAATTCAGCGCATTGCCCATAGAAAAGACCGCTGACAGGGTCGAATTCATCGGTAAACTTTTGTTTTTTATGAACGACGGCCCTCATCTGACCGTCGTGCACCGAAGGCATTGCATCGGTCTTGTCTATTTGAACCAAAGTTCCATTCGAATCGTATCTTGTGCTAATCTTTTTCTCATCGGCTATGAACCACATGAAGTTTTCGTGCCCAGGCATAACGTCCATTTTTCCCGCCAGTTTGGGCAGCCAAAAACTATGAATCACGTCTTCCGATCGTAGGTTGACCCGGACCGCT
>Ga0315321_10001250_pt1 | contig 19475 bp, 14 predicted proteins | sample M180m21515metaG_FD_203464 | JGI IMG/M metagenome (GOLD analysis project Ga0315321, IMG submission 203464) | Ammonia-oxidizing marine archaeal communities from Monterey Bay, California, United States - M1 80m 21515 | ecosystem: Environmental > Aquatic > Marine > Intertidal zone | place: USA...
GTAAGATCTACCCCGACGACTTCACGAGTAAGGGGGGAGTCTTCAAGTAGACCGGTGTCTGGGTTTAGCGCTGCTGAGTTAAACACCCGGTCCTCATTTTGACCATTCACGGGACGCGCCATCGTGCGCAAGCCGCTCAGGCTTGCCATGTACCGCTTATAGCCCAAGGTGAGCGTGACCGGGATACCCGGCGCTTGGAACCATAACCCGGCACCAAAACTGGTCTGCAGAGCAGGCCAAGTAAAGGCGTCGGACGGATCACGCCGAGGGGTTCCCGTTCCGGCGACCGAATCACCGTTTTGATTCACATCAAACTGAAGGTTGTGGACCTGGCCATGACTCAGGTTCAAACCCAAACCGCCGCCCACGAAAGCGCCGACCGGCGCGCTGCCAAACTGTACGTCCAAGCGACCGTCGAGCTGGATAAAGCGCACATACTCGTACTGATACCAGAACTCTTCGCCCGCCTCGTCTGAGTCTTTTTCAGGATGCGAAAGCTGCAACCAAGCCTCGTCTTGGCCCGACTCAGGGTTAGTGACCGAATGCGTCGGCAAGGTACCAGCGCTGAAGCCAACTCCCAGGCGAACACCTGGCGTTCCAAGCGGCAAACGCAACTGAGCCACCAGCGCAAACGAGTTGCCCGAGGTAGCTACGCCGTCATCTCCGCTGACCAACGAAGGACCAACGCTCAATCCGACCTCGCCCGCTAGACCACCCTTTTTCCAGTCAGCGATTCGCTTTTGCTCGTCCGCTTTACGCTTCTTCGCGTCCGCCGAAGCTTTGGCAGCTAACTCGGTAGCGTTCGCTTCTTCAGCTTTGCGCATCTTATCGAGTGCCGCTTGTTTCTCGGCTTCGATTTTAGCGATCCGCTCGGCTTCAGCCGCTTGCTGCTTTTCAAGCTCAGCTTGCATCGACTTACGATCGGCGTCGGCGACCACCTTCCAAGGCGCTAAACCCGTCAAGCCCTTGGGAGTTGATGCCTTTTTAGCGGCCCCAACCTCAGGAACGACCATCGTCGCCGGAGCGCCATCCGCTCGTGCTTTAAAGGTGTGCAAACCCATGCCCAGTTCGGTGACCGCTTTGGACACGCTCGTCAGGTCGAGCTCAGCGAGCACAACCGAGCGCTCTTTGCGTTTCGCAAAGGCTCCATCGGCTCGGAGGCCACTGATCCATACCGTGACCAGGCCACCCTTCTCACCCAGCGGTTTGATCCGGACGCGCGCTACGCCACCCAAAGCAGAGAATGCGTTGCGTAGCGTCTCGCCGCACACAGCGCCCTCACAACCAGCTTGCAGCAATGAGCGCAGCTGCACGCCAATCGGATCTCGAAGCAGCTTCTTGCCGGACAGGTCCACAAGGTTACCATCCTGCAACCGGCGACTAATCATCCGTTGCTTTTCGAGACTAGACGCCAGCGCAGCAACAGCTGCTAGGCGAACATCTTCGGTCGCTGTCTTGGCCTTGGGGCCAAGCACAAGGATGCGATTATTGGTGGCGCCAGGAACAATGGCGGCGAGAAGAACTGCGAGCTGAATCAGCAAAGAATCGCCCTTTCTTGAGCACCGCTACGCGGTGTAGGCCTAACCGGGACGCTGACACGTTCCCTGTGGACGGTCAAATACCCTACATGACACGAAAGACAAATCCCGTTAGTCGCCGCAGGCAAGGAGATGGCCATGGTCAAGGTTTTGGATAAAGGATTCATCGACGTCGTCGACGTAATGGGAAGCGACTTGAGTGTCGTGAATGCGGCACGTGTTAGCTTCGGAAAGCGCAAAGAGGAGATGACGCCCGGCGATTCCAAGCTGATCCGCTATCTGTGGACTCACATGCATACCTCGCCCTTTCGTCACGCCAGCATTCAGTTCCACTTGAAAGCACCGATCTTTGTCCTGCGCCAGTGGATGAAGCATCAGGTAGGTTGCGCCTGGAACGAAATTTCTGGCCGCTATGTGGTCTTTGAGCCTGACTTTTACGTGCCGGCCAACTGGCGCGAACAACATGAGAGCAACAAACAAGGCTCAAAAGGCTCGATCGCCGACCAAGGCGAGGCCACCCGGCTCTATGAAGCAACGCTTCAACAACAGTTTGATGCGTATAATGAGCTTTTGGCTCAAGGGGTTTGTAAGGAACAAGCGCGCATGGTGCTCCCGGTGGCCACCTATTCCGAATGCTACTGGACCTGCTCCTTGCAAGCGATCATGCATTTCTTGAGCCTCCGGCTTGACGCTCACTCTCAGTGGGAGATTCGTCAGTACGCTGCGGCGGTCTTCGCCCTGGTCAAAGAACGCTTTGCGGTCAGTCTCGAGCAGATGGAGCTGCCCGACGATATTGAACTGCCAGAACTCTAGGAACCGACCATGCTCGATATCAACGTCATTCGCCAAGACAGCGCTCGCGTCAAAGCCGCGGTCGCACGCAAGAAATTTCCCGTCGATATTGATGAACTGTTAAGCGTCGATGAACAAAGGCGTCAGCTGGCTGGGCAAGTGGATGGTTTGCGCGCGAAGCGCAAAGAGATCTCCGGATCGATCCCTCGACTCGACGGCGAAGCCAAAGGCGAAGCGATCGCCCAGGGGCGCGCGCTGCGTGAGGACATCGCCAAGCTTGAAGAAACCCAACGTCTCAACGAATCGCGATTTGATGAGTTGATGATGATGGTGCCGGGTCTGCCGGTCGACGGTATCCCAGACGGCGCAAGCGATGAGGACAACCTTGAGGTCCGCCGAGTGGGCGAACTCCCCAGCTTTAACTTCGAGGCTAAAGATCATGTCGAGCTGTGCGAAACGCTCGGCTTGGCGGACTTCACAAGAGCCGCAAAATTTGCAGGGGGTCGAGCCTATCTGCTGACCGGCCATGGCGCTTTGCTTGAATATGCAGTGACTCGCTTTGCCATGGATCTGCTGATGCAGCGCGGCTGGAGTCCGATGGTCGTTCCGCTGCTGGTCAACGAGAAAGCGATGTTCGGCACGGGGTTCTTTCCCCACGGCCTCGAAGACACGTACCAACTACCCAACGATGATCTGTATTTAGTAGGAACCTCTGAAGTCAGCTTAGTCTCGATTCATCGCGATGAGGTCTTAGGCTCGGAAGCGTTACCGGTCCGTTACGCAGGGATGACCACGTGCTTCCGACGTGAAGCGGGTAATTACGGCCGCGATACTCGTGGGCTTTATCGAGTTCACCAGTTCCAAAAGGTCGAACAAGTTTCGATCATCGAAGCCAGCGAGGAGGCGAGCGAAGCCGAGCACTATCGGTTGCTCGATAACTCGGAATCGATCCTCAAAGCGCTAGGTATCCCCTATCGAGTAGCGCTCGCCTGCACCCAAGAGCTGGGCATGGGGCAAGCGCGTAAGCACGAGATCGAGAGCTGGATGCCGAGCCGACAAGCCTACTGTGAAACGCACAGCTGCTCGACGATGCATGACTTTCAAGCGCGCCGAAGCAACCTGCGTTATCGACCAGAGGCTCAAGCCAAACCCTTGTTTGCCCACACGCTCAACAACACAGCGATCGCCAGCCCGCGCTTCTTGATTCCGCTGCTCGAGCTCAACCAGCAAGCTGATGGTTCGGTGGTGATCCCCGAGCCGCTTCGACCTTATATGAACGGGACCGAAGTGCTGGAGCCTAAGTGACCCGTTTGACCCACTTAGACGCTAACGGCAAAGCCCAGATGGTCGACGTCTCGGACAAAGCCGCGACGGTACGCGAGGCGACCGCTCAGGGGAAAATCTGTCTCAAGCCCGAGACCGTTGAGCTTCTCTACAGCGGCGGATTGCCGAAAGGCGATGCGCTCGGTGTTGCGCGCATCGCAGCGATCCAAGCCGCCAAAAAGACCTCTGATTTGATCCCCCTTTGCCACCCCTTGATGATCGACAAAGCCGAGGTTGAGTTCAGTCAAGAACCTGATGCGATCGTGCTCACGGCGGTGGTCCGATGCAGCGGCAAAACAGGCGTCGAGATGGAAGCACTGACCGCAGTCTCGGTAGGCTTGCTCGCTCTTTACGACATGGTTAAGGCGGTCGAACGAAGCGCTCGGATTGATGGCATTGCGTTGATTGAGAAGCGAGGCGGAAAGACCGGCCACTGGACCGCTTCGAGCGACTAAAGCTTACACAAGTTGACTAGGATCGGCGCCTGTTCGGTTCCGACGTTATGCGCCTTGCATCGTAAGCCCGCGCAGTCAGCGTCCGTGCAACACGTGTCCGAGCACCGGTTATCAAAACAACTCGAGGACAAGCAGTCGTTATCGACCTGACAGGCGGCGCCGACGCGGCCTTGACCCTGTCCCTGAGCACGTCCGCAGACTTTAACGATGATGTTGCCCGCTTGATCAATGATCGTCGGATTGCACGACAGCCCTGGACTGCAATCTGCAGCGCTACAGCAGAGTGGCTGACACTGGTTGGTGGTGTTGTCGCAAAGACCGGAGCGGCAGCTGTGGTTACCGGGCGCACACGCAGAGCCGTTCGGGGCGAGCCCACTGGCGCTACCGCACAGTCGAGCGATCGAGCCATTTTGGTCTAAGGCCATCGCCATGCACGCCTGAACGTTACCGCAGTGCTGATCACGGCTACAATCTCGCTGACAAAAGGCGCCCTGCTGAGTGTTGGCGCAAATCCCCGAGCGACAAGCCGCTGGGCTTTGGCAAGCTTGTCCCTCAACCCCCGACAGCGGCCCACCTGCCCGAGTCGATGGGACACAAAAGCTCATCGCCGAGCCCAGCAGAGTCGTGCACATCGAAGCGAGGGGACAGTCTTGGCTATGCCCACAGGGCTGTGAGCAAAATATCTCTTGGTTCCAAACCCCGGCGAAGCCACTTTGGCACTGCGAAGCTGCGGCTGTCGGTTGGCCGTAGGCTAGTCGTCCTTGTTGCCCTCGCGGCACACATTGACCATTTTGGCAGGCCTGGTTGTCAGGACACTCTCCGTCGTGAGCGCAGCCTCCTTGTTGCTGCGTCACGCACTGTCCGTTGCGACAACGTTGATCTTGAGGACACTCCTGATCCGAGGTGCATCCTTGGTTTCCGCCAACGCATTGATTATCGGTGCATGTTTGCCCCTCATCACAATGTCGATCGGTGCCGCATTCCACGCAGCGTCCTTGGGCACAAACCGGCATCGATCCGGGGCAGTCTTGGTTGCGCTCACAGCCTTGAGCGGGGCCTTCGCAGCGGTTGTTCTGACAGCGCTCATCGCCCTCACAGTGGCTGTCGATCGTGCAGGCGACGCAGGCGTCCCCAACGCAATGCGGCGTAGCCCCTTCACAAGCGGGGTCGCAAGCGCCCCCGCCGCAAAGACCTAGTCCGGTCTCATCATCGATTGCTTCACAATCTTGTCCCTCAGCGCAGCCCTCTCGGGTCCAGCATTGATCACCGGTAAGCTCCGTGCATTCAAACCGAGGTTTTGCGCAGTACATCCGAGCACCGCACTCCTGATGCCTTTGGCAGGGGTTGCCCACTTGGGGGGTTCGGCATTCGCCTTGGCTACACACCATCCCTGCGAGGCAATCCCATGCGCCCTGGCATTCGTTGACGATCGGCTGGCAAGCGCCTCGACGGCACACCTCACCGCCACCACATTCGCCGTCGTTCACGCAGCTTCGAATCGAGCTCGAGCACAAGCCATTGTGACACACCGAACCGCTCACACAGTCAGCGGTTTGAGCACAGGCTTCACCATCTTGAGCGGGCCCGCAGGCAGCGAGACTTAGCGCACTGAAAAACAAAGCAAACAGTCGGTTTGAGCGCATCATAAAAGACTATTCTTCCCGCAAGTTCGTGCGTAGTGGGGCGGCAACACGATGCCACAGCCAGCGCGAGAGGGCGAGTTCACGACCATGGTGCTACGCGGACCAAGCGAAAAACAGCAGTGGGCGTTAATGGCTCGCTACGGAACCGTTGGGATCGAGATGGGTCTCTGCGTCGTCTTCGGCTGGTACATGGGCATCACGGCAGACGACTGGTTCGGAACGGCTCCTTACGGTCTGAACCTAGGCCTTATGTTCGGCGTAGCGGCGGCGTTTAATGCGCTGTGGCGCATGTACAAGGTGATGGTCGCTGACACCGAGAACGAAAAACAGACCCTCGACGCTGATGAACCTGACGCCTGATCAAACCCGAGCGGCTCGGGTATTTGAGCTCTCGCTGATCGGCTCTGCAACGGCCTTATTGGCCGGTGCCAGCCTGCTCGGATTTAGTCACCTCATTCCCGGGGGGCTCATCGGCGCCGCATTGGCGGTGCTTAACGTCCGACTGACGCGCCGAATCACGCAGTCTTATTTGGAATCTCCAACCCGAGAAAAAGCCACCGCCTCGGCTTGGTTGATCGTCAAGATTTTTTGCGTGCTTGCGTGCGTGGGAGCCGTCGTGTACCTGCGCCCCGAGCTCGCGCCAGGCATGGCACTCGGGTTCACCTCGGTGCTTCCCGCATCGTTGATTTTGGCTGCGAACTACGCGTTGAAAAGGTTGGAGTAATCTATGGATCCTCACTCCTCATGGCTCGTCTTAGTGCCCGGGTATGAAAGCCTGGTTGCGACGCTTCAAAACAATCTGATCTTTGGTGACGCCAGCATGGTCGTCGCGCAGCACCTCGTGGGTGCGATGCTGGTGGTGATCTTCTTGTTGGTCGGCACCTCGATGTCGAGTCGCCACTTTCGTAGCACGCCGGTGCCGGCAAAGACCTTTGGGTTTACCCTTATCTTTGATGCGATCTTAGGCGGCGTGGCGGGCATGTGCCGAGACCTGATCGGGACCAACGAGTGGAAGCGCTACTTCCCCTTGATCGCCACCTTAGCGCTCTTCATTTTGTTCAGTAACCTCATGGGTTTGGTCCCCGGCTTTGCGCCTCCAACGGACAACCTTGAGACGACTGCGGTCTGCGCAGTCATCGTCTTCTTATACTACAACTTTCATTCGCTTCGTCGAAACGGAATCGGACACATCGCGCACATGGCAAACCCTGCCGGCATGGGCTGGACCTGGGCGCTGGCGCCGTTGATGTTCCCGATCGAATTGATCGGACATTTGGCTCGGCCTCTGAGCTTGGCGCTGCGTCTGCGCGGTAATATGGTCGGTGACCATGCGGTGATCGCCGCATTTGCTGGCATTTTACCGATCGTTCTTCCCCTGCCGTTCTTGGTCATGGGGCTGCTCGTTTGCTGCCTGCAAGCGTATGTCTTTTGCATGCTCAGCGCGATCTACATCGGCATGGGCGTGGAACAGCACGAGGATCACTAATATTGAGTTCATAAGCGCCCCCGCGGTGGAGAGAGTAAGGTTCGTGGTGAGGGGGATAGCATGAAGATTTACGCCCATTGGGCAAAGGAGCATTTCGATGCGTAACTTGTTTGGATTTGTAGTTGTTTTGGTCACCTCGAGCGTGGCTTTTGCTGCCGACGGCGGCGGCGGTGGTGGTCTCGCAGCGATCGGCGCTGGCTTGGCGATCGGCCTGGCAGCCTTTGGTGGCGCCCTGGGTCAGGGTAATGCAGCCGGTGCTGGCTTGGAAGCCATGGGTCGCAACCCGAACGCTAGCCTGATGGCTCCGTTCATTGTCGGTCTTGCGCTCATCGAATCGCTGGTGATTTACGGCCTCCTGGTCGCGTTCCAGTTGATCGGTAAAATCTAGTCAAAAACGCCCGAAAAAAACGGGCGGTTTGATGAACGGATTCGGCAGCGCTTTGCTGCCGTTTCTTTTTTTACTCACGCGAGCGCCCAATCCGTTGCGGGCGAGGGCAATGGCCGGTAAGGTGCTGATCGAATGGCTCCAGACTTGGAGGACGGTCATGCGTTCTATTTCATTGCTCACCTGTGCAGCGGCACTTCTCTTCACAGGTTGCGACGACCCTCAGGCGGGCGTTGTTGATCCCACAACACCGATCAACAGCTGCGTCGATCTTGACGGCGACGGTTACGGTGAGAACTGTGATCTGGGTCTTGATTGCGATGACAACGATCCGTTGCGCGCCTTGAGCTGCGAAGCTGCAGGGCAAGACGCTGGTCCAGTGATCACCCCGCCCGACCATTGTGAGCCTGGCGCACGACTTCCCGGCTGCCCCTGCGCTGGCACTGAAGAGCCTGTGGACTGCTATGACGGCCCTGCCGAGACCATGGGCGAAGGCATCTGCCACGCGGGCTCACGCTACTGCATCGAGACCGCTGAAGGGTCGGCGACCTACATCTGGAGCCGCTGCGAAGAGCAGCAGCTGCCTCGTGCCACGGAGCGCTGCAATGGTCTTGATGACAACTGCGACGGCCGAGTGGATGAAGGCGTGCTGAGCAGCTGCGGCAACTGCAACCCCCACTGCTACAACACCGGTCAAGGGCCTAGCACGGGTGAATCCTTTGACGAGCCCAACGACGACAATGGTTCAGGCGTTGGTCTTGATGAAGACGGCAACCTTATCCTCAACCGCAACGAAGTTCGCTTCGAGTACCTTTGGGTGGCGAACGCTGGTGAAGGCACGATCTCAAAGGTTGATACCCGCGAGCTTCGTGAAGCCGCTCGATTTGATTCGGTGGGTCCGAACGATGACGGCTTAGCGGCAGGAACCTCAAACTCTCCGAGCCGAACCGGTATCGATCTTAATGGCGACATGTTTGTCGCCAACCGCGCCTTCGGACGTCAACCTTCGGTGACGAAGATCTACAACCGTGACTGCGCTGACCGGAATGGTGACGGTCGTATCCAGACCTCGCAAGACGTCAACGGAAACAACGTCATCGACCGCAATGATCCCAACGAGTTCTTTGGTCAAAATGATGAGTGCTTCGCCTGGACCGAGGCGATCGGTCGAAACGGAGGCACCGCTCGCGCCCTGGCGATCGACGCCGGTGATGCGCAGAACCCCTACGGCAACGTCTGGGTCGGTATGTACACGCACCGTGAGTTCTACGGCATCCAGGGCAGCGACGGCTCGATGGTTCAAGCTCAGGGGTTGCAAAACCCTGTGAGCATTGGTCACTCACCTTATGGTGCGGTGGTCGACTCGAACGGCTACGTCTGGTCAGGAACCCTGAGCGGCGGAACCATCGCTGGCTTTGACTCTCGCACCGGGCGCGCCTCAGGCGTGATCCGTCCGCAGGGCGTCCCTGCTCGCTCCTATGGCTTTACCATGGACGGTGAGAACCGCCTCTGGGTTGGCGCTCAATCAGATGGTGTGAATCGCTATGATCCGTACCGTGACGCCAACGGCAACCCGATCCAAGATCCGCTGGCTGGCGGCGGCGCGTGGCGTCACTCCTCCTGCGGCGGTAACCGCTGCTACATGCGTGGTGCGGGCGCTGACGCCGAAGGGCGCATCTGGTTTGCGGACAACACCTCGGGTATGATCGGCTACCGAGTCGACACCATGCAGCTCATCGGTCAGTTCAGCATCGGCGGCGGCACCACGGGTGCCGGCGTTGACTTCAACGGCTTCATCTGGGGCGTCGCGTCGGGCGGGTATACCGGTCGAATCGATCCGAACAACCCCAACGATGTGCGCCGAGTAACGGTCGGCTCTGGTCCCTACACCTACTCGGATTTCACCGGCTTTGGTCTGCGAAACTTCACTGCGCCTCGTGGTGGCTACAAGATGGTCGTCGAAGGCTGTGAGAAGCTCGATACCGACTGGATGACGCTGGATGCAGAAGCTACTTTGCCGCCGCAAACTCGTATCGAGTTCCGCGCTAAGATCGCTGAGTCTCGTGATGAGCTCGCCGATCCAGGCTTGCGCGCCTTTGGCCCTTGGACCATCTCCGCAGAGGGCCCCAACGAGCTTCCAGCCGATCTGGCTGAACTTCCTGGTGGGCGCTTCATGGAACTTGAGATGTTCTTAGTCTCAACAGACCGCGAGGCGACCCCGGTTCTTCGTGGCGTCGATGTGCGTTTCCAGTGTGAGATTGAAGAGTAGCACCGCAGCCACAGGCGATCATGGGTCGAGCGCTTCACGCGCTCGACGCTTAGTCCTGTGGTGTGCTTTATCTCTAGGTCTCGCTTGCGTCGATTCTGTTCCCATTGAGGGCGACCCGAACGTGCCGGTCGATTCGTGTATCGATCGAGACGGCGACGGCTACGGCTATGACTGCGACCTTGGATCCGACTGTGACGACAGCGACCCACTGCGAGCGCTAAGGTGTGACGTGGCGAGCGACGCGGGTGCTGCGCCCCCTGAGCCACAAGATTGCGAAACGGACAGCCAGGCTGCCGGTTGCCCCTGCCCCCCGAACCAGGCCCCGATTGACTGCTATGACGGCGCAGATGGGACCCTTGGTGTGGGTATCTGCCGCAGCGGTGTACTGCGCTGCATCGAACGCTCAAACAACTGGTTCTGGAGCCCATGCGAGGGTCAACAAACTCCCCAAGCTTCAGAGCGATGCAATGGTCTGGACGACACGTGCAATGGGCAGATCGACGAAGGCGCCCTAAACGCCTGCGGGAACTGCAACCCAAACTGCTTTGACGTCGCCTTTGGACCGGGAACCGGGCGTCCCTTCTCCGAACCCAACCAAGACAATGGAGCAGGCGCCGTTTTGAACGAAGACGGTCACTTACAGCTTCTCAACAGCGACACGCGCTTCGAATACCTTTGGGTTGCCAATAGCATAGAAGGCACGCTGTCGAAGGTCGACACTCATGAACTTCGAGAGGTCGCACGATACTACTCTGTAGGACCCAATGATGACGGACTCACCCCCGGCAGGCACAATTACCCGAGTCGCACCGCTATTGATTTAGGGAGCGATATGTTTGTCGCCAACCGCGCTTTTAATCGGGAGGGGGAGCCCGGTCAGCCAAACATCCCCCAACGCAGCTCGGTCACCAAAATCGCAAACCATGACTGCACCGATCGAAACGGTGACGGGCAGATCCAGACCTCGCGCGACGTCAGCGGCAACAACGTCATTGAGCTTGAGGACCCCAACGAGTTTCTAGGGCTTAATGATGAGTGCTTTGCGTGGACCAAGGCTGTCGGCCGACCAGGCGGGATAGCGCGCGCCCTAGCGCTCAATGTGGGCGACGCACAGAGCCCTAACGGCAACGTCTGGGCGGGCATGTGGGGTCATCGCGAATTCTACGGCCTACAAGGACAAACCGGCGAACTCATCGAGCGCCCTGGAATGCCCAATCCCGTCGCGGTGGGACACTCACCTTATGGCGCCGTTGTCGACTCGAGCGGTTACGTTTGGTCGGGAACACAAGGGGGCTGCTCCATCGTCGGCTTTGATTCACGAACGGGCCGCACGTCTCAGCCCTTCGAGCTCAACTGCCTCAGCTATGGTTTTACGCTCGATGGAAACAACCGGTTGTGGATCGGAGCTCAAAGCGACGGCGCTCTTCGTTATGACCCTTATCGTGACGCAAACGGCCAAGCGATCGACGACCCACTCGCTGGTGGCGGAGATGTTCGACGGACGGGTTGCGTAGGAATGCGATGCTATCTTCGTGGCGGCGGCGCCGACGCGCAGGGTCGAATCTGGTTCGGCAACACCGATGGCGTCGTCGGGTATCAAGTCGACACGATGCAGTTGATTGGACACTTCGGGATGGGAGGCACCGGCGCTCCTGGCGCTGGCGTCGACTTTAGCGGAAAGGTCTGGGGCGTATTTTCCAATGGCTTTACGGGGCGACTTGACCCGAGCAATCCGAACGATGTGCGGCGTGTGACGGTCGGATCCGGGCCTTATACCTACTCTGATTTCACAGGCTTTAATCTGCGCAATTTTACAGCCCCTCGGGGAGGCTACAAACAGATCATCGAGGGCTGCGAGAAGAACGAAACCGATTGGCTTGAGCTGGATATCGAAGCCACCATCTTACCGCGAACACGGATCGAAATACGCGCAAAGGCTGCGGGTTCCATTGAGGAGCTCTCGACGCCAGGACTTGCGGCGTTTGGGCCTTGGACACTCGATACCGAAGGAGTCGGTGAGCTAGCTGTCGATCTTAACCTATTGCCGGCTGATCGATTCATTGAACTTGAGGTGTTTTTGTTCTCGACAGACCGCAGGAGCACACCGCTTCTGCGTCGGATCAATGCCCGCTTTCAATGCGAGGCTGAGGACTGATGATTTGCTCCACTTCGAGCGACCCGTAGGGTCGTTTGCGGCCGGGCACCTATTTGCGTTAGGGTGAATCGCTTCGGGCAGACGCCCGGGAGGGTTCGTTATGGTTCGTGCGTTATCTGCAGCCGCTCTACTGGTCGGCTCGCTCGCTGTGGTGACTGGATGTGATGATCCAGAAGCAGGGGTCAATGACCCAGGTACCCCAGTCAACAACTGCATCGACGCAGACGGCGATGGCTACGGCGAGAACTGCGACCTCGGTCTAGACTGTGACGATAACGACCCGCTGCGCGCCCTGAGCTGCGAGGCTGCAGGTCAAGACGCCGGGCCAGTGATCACCCCTCCCGATCACTGCGAGCCTGGCGCAAGGCTTCCGGGTTGCCCCTGTGCGGGCACCGAAGAGCCTGTTGATTGTTACGACGGCCCTGCAGAGACCATGGGCGAAGGCATCTGCCACGCAGGCTCTCGCTACTGCATCGAAACGACTGAAGGATCTGCCACCTACATCTGGAGTCGCTGTGAAGAACAGCAATTGCCCCGTGCGACGGAGCGCTGCAATGGCTTGGACGACAACTGCGACGGCCGAGTGGATGAAGGCGTCTTGAGCAGCTGCGGCAACTGCAACCCTCACTGCTACAACACCGGTCAAGGACCAAGCAGCGGCGAAGCCTTTGACGAGCCCAACGACGACAACGGCTCAGGCGTTGGACTGGATGAAGACGGTAATCTCGTCCTCAACCGCAACGAAGTACGGTTCGAGTACCTGTGGGTCGCCAACAGCTCGGAAGGCACCATCTCTAAGGTCGACACTCGAGAACTACGTGAAGCGGCTCGCTTTGACTCGGTGGGTCCCAACGACGACAACCTGACTCCGGGTTCTCGTAACTATCCCAGCCGCACCGGAATTGATTTAAACGGTGACATGTTCGTCGCCAACCGCGCCTTCGGCAGCCAGCCCTCGGTGACGAAAATCTACAACCGAGACTGCGCTGACCGAAACGGTGACGGTCGGATCCAGACCTCACAGGACGTCAACGGCAACAACGTGATTGATCGCAATGACCCCAACGAGTTCTTCGGTCAAAATGATGAATGTTATGCATGGACCAAAGCGGTCGGGCGCAGCGGCGGAACCGCTCGAGCTCTGGCGATCGATTCGGGTGATGGGCAAAACCCTTACGGCAACGTCTGGGTCGGTATGTACACCCATCGCGAGTTCTATGGTGTGCAAGGTGGCGACGGCTCCTTGATTCAGCGTCCTGGGTTGCAAAACCCGGTCAGCGTTGGGCATTCGCCCTATGGAGCGGTCGTGGATTCAAACGGCTATGTTTGGTCTGGAACGCTGAGCTCTTGCACGGTCGTTGGGTTTGATCCGCGCACTGGGCGCGCAGGGCAGCCGGTCAATCTGGGTTGTCGGTCTTATGGATTCACCCTCGACGGTGAAAACCGCATGTGGGTCGGCGCGCTGAGCGAAGGTGCTGCTCGCTACAATCCTTACCGGGATCGCAACGGCAACCCGATTCAGGATCCTCTAGCTGGTGGCGGTGAGCAACGCTCAGCAGCTTGCGGCGCAGGACGTTGTAACCTTCGCGGCGGCGGCGCCGACGCTGAAGGTCGCATTTGGTTCGCTAACCTCGATGCGGTGATCGGTTACCGAGTCGACAACATGCAGTTCATCGGGAACTTTGTCTTTGGTGGCAGCTCCGCAACGGGCGCCGGTGTCGACTTTAATGGCTACGTCTGGGGTGTGAGTTCGAGCGGCTTTACCGGCCGCATCGATCCCAACAACCCCAACGATGTTCGACGAGTCACGGTGGGCTCAGGCCCTTACACCTATTCGGATTTCACCGGCTTTGGTCTGCGCAACTTCACCGCGCCTCGTGGCGGATACAAGATGATCGTAGAGGGCTGCGAAAAACTCGACACCGACTGGATGACGCTGGACGCAGAAGCCACCTTGCCACCGCAAACTCGTATCGAGTTTCGTGCTAAGGTTGCTGAATCTCGCGACGAACTCGCCGACCCGGGCTTGCGTGCCTTTGGGCCTTGGACGGTCTCGGCAGATGGCGTCAACGAGCTGCCCGCCGATCTAGCTGAGCTTCCCGGGGGTCGATTCATGGAACTCGAACTGTTCTTAGTCTCGACCGATCGTGAGGCGACTCCGGTCCTTCGTGGCGTGGACGTTCGCTTTCAGTGCCAGATCGAAGAGTAGAGTATGCTTCGCCTCGGGGCTCTCGGTCTCATACTTGCCTTATTCAGCGCCTGCGGTGGGTGTGATGACAAACTAGGCTGCGTGGACAAGGACCGCGACGGATATGGCGAAAGCTGTACTCGTGGTCCCGACTGCAATGATGCAGACCCGAGTCTGTTTGATGACTGCCCGGTCAGTCCAGATCAAGCGGTTCAACCCTGCGAAGTTAACCCCTTACAGCCGGGCTGTGCCTGCGACCTCGGGGTCCCCCCCAGAGAATGTTACGGGGCGGATCCGCTGACGCGAAACCGTGGCAACTGCCGCTCGGGAACGATGACCTGCGACAATGGGCTTTGGGGCGAGTGCGAAGGTGCGGTGCTCCCTGAGCGCGAGGTCTGCGATGATCTCGATAACAACTGTGATGGTCGGGTCGATGAGGGCCTTCGCAGCGCATGCGGAACCTGTGACCTGAGCTGCCAACAAGATGCTTCGGGCCCAAGTTATGGCGACTCTTTTACGCCGCCTGAAGAAGGCAGCGCTTTGTCCGTTGATGAAGACGGTGCGCTACGACTCGATGTTCGCAATATCCGCTTCGATCACATCTGGATCGCCAACTCTGGCGAAAATACAGTGAGCAAACTCTCAACCGAAACGGGCTTAGAGGTCGGGCGTTATCGCATGCCGGACGGTTGCGGTGACCCGTCGCGTACCACCGTTGATATTGAAGGAAACGTGTGGGTGGGTTGTCGCCAAGGCGGATCGATCGTCAAGATCGCCGCAGCCGAACGCGTCTGCGTCGACACCAACGGCGACGGCAACATTCAAACCAGCCGTGATGAGAATCAAAACGGACGGATCGAGGGCGCAGAGCTGCTTGCACGCAACACCGACGAATGTGTTTTGATGCGCGTCTCGATTGGCGGGAGTGTCGCACGCGCCGCCGCCGTCGATGCCAACGGTAACGTTTGGGCGGGGAGCTGGGATCAATCAAACTACACCCTCGTCCACGGCGAGACCGGCGAAATTCTTGCCCGAGTCGAAGCCGGCGGAAACCCCTACGGTGCAGCGATGTTTGGTAAAACACTCTACAGTTCGAACCGAGGCGGATCGACGCTCGCGCGCATTGATGTCGCGACCCGTCAACGCACCGGGCTTTGGCAGGTGCCAGGCTGCGCAAGCTTGTATGGCATCGCGGTCGATCGCTATGGTCATGTCTGGCTTGGTAATTACAGCTGCAACGACGTCTTGCGCTTTGATCCGCAGACCGAAACTTGGGCTCGTTTCTCTGTCGGTCGTGGCTTGTCGCGCGGCATGGCGGCTAACGCAGACGGACAAGTCTTCGTTGCTGTCGATGGAACCAACCAGGTTTATAAGTTTGATGCAGCAGACGGTCAGGTGCTTGGGGTGTACGATGTCGGACAAAGCGGCGTCATCGGCATTGCGCTCGACGATGAAGACTTTGTCTGGACCGTGGCACGAAACGGTCAAAAAGCGTCGAAGCTAACCGCTGACGGGGTAGTGATTGGACATTACCCAGTCGGTAACGCTCCTTACACCTATTCGGATATGACCGGACAAGCGCTGCGAACCTTTGCTGCGCCGATCGGTATTTACAGAACGGCGTACCAGAGCGGCTGCAAATACGAGACCGGCTGGGGGCCTATCGACATCGAGGCCGAGACGCCCGAGGGTACGGCCATCGAAGTTCGACTGACCGTGGCCGATGCCGCCGATCGGTTGATGAGTGGCCAAGCCATCACCTACGGACCTTGGCGCCAAGATCCACAAAGCGATGAATTCCCCGCTAATCCGGGTGAAATCGAGCGTCATGCCCACGCCATGCTCGAGGTTCACTTCATCAGTGAGAGCCGCGAAACGTCGCCGCGATTGACCGGACTGCAGATCCAGCACAACTGCATCGAATAGAGTTTTAAAAACACAGCGTTTGCTGTTGTTGATTTTAGGGTCGAGCCCTCCCTATGGTGCCGTCCGCCTTCGGCTTATCTCCAGCCGGCGCGATTGGGAGGACCAATTGAGTCAATACGATGTTGTCGTAATCGGATCGGGACCAGGTGGCTACGTCGCAGCGATTCGCTGCAGCCAGCTTGGACTCAAGACCGCCATTGTCGAGAAAGACCCAAGCCTGGGTGGAACCTGCCTGAACAGAGGCTGTATTCCAGCCAAAGCGCTATTGCACGCTGCTGAAGTACTGCATGAGGCGCAAGAAGGTGATAAATTCGGCGTCAAAGTCGCCAGCGCCGAGATGGACATGAACGGGTTGCAAGCCTACCGAAAACGCATCGTTGATGAGTTGACCGGTGGGATCGCCTACCTGATGAAGAAAAATAAAATCGACGTGCACACCGGCTACGGACGGCTCAAAGGGGCTGGCAAAGTCTCGGTGAGCTCAGACAGCGGTGAAACCGTTCTTAGCTGCGCCAACGTGATTCTCGCCACCGGATCCACCGTCCGTGATTTACCGGGCGTCCGATTTGATGGTGAGCGGATCATCTCAAGCGATGAGATGCTCGAACTCAACTACGTTCCCAAGCGCGTCTTAGTGATCGGCGCTGGAGCCGTGGGTACTGAGTTCGCTTCTGCGTACAAAGACTATGGGTCCGAGGTCACACTCGTTGAGTATGCGGACCGCTTGGTTCCGATCGAAGACGCCGACTGCTCGCGCGAACTCGGTAAAGCCTTCAAGAAGCGCAAGATCACGGTCAAAACGGCGCATAAGGTCAACGAGGCGAAGCGGCGCGGAAAAACCGTCACCGTCGAGATCGAAAAGCTCAAAGATGGAAGCAAAGAGAAGGCGACGTTTGATGTGGTCCTAGTCGCCGCCGGCCGAGCACCCGTCACGGAAGACCTCGGCTTAGCGAGCGCTGGGCTCGCCACCGACAAGCGCGGCCTCGTTGCGGTCAACGAGTGGTGCGAGACCGGCGCGCCGGGTGTTTATGCGATCGGTGACATCATCCCGACGCCTTGGCTTGCGCACGTTGCGAGCGCCGAAGGGATCATGGTCGCCGAGCGAATCGCTGGTCACAAGACCATGAGCATCGCCTACAACCGCGTCCCCAACTGCACCTATTGCCGCCCCGAGGTTGCGAGCGTCGGGCTGACCGAAGCCGCCGCCAAAGAGGCAGGATATACGGTCAAGACCTCCAAGTTCCCCTTCTCGGCGATCGGTAAAGCAAAGATCCTCGGTGACACCGCTGGCTTTGTTAAAGTCGTCGCCGCCGAAGAGTATGACGAGATCCTTGGGGTGCACATCTGCGGCCCTCGAGCGACCGAAGCCATCGCCGAAGCTTGCGTCGCCTTGGGCGCCGAAGCGACCGGTGAATGGTATGGTTCGATCATGCACGCCCACCCCACCCTGAGTGAAACGGTGCAAGAAAGCCTGCACCAGCTCATGGGTCACGCGATCCACATCTAACGAGACTATTTTAATGGCTAAAGCGCACGAAAAGCTCTTTCCGGGAACTGGCGACCGCCGGGCGCCTCAGCTTACAGAGCTTAACACCCCACTGAGCAAGGCGATGCGCCTGCGGCTCTTTGAGTGGATGGTCACGACGCGTAAGGTCGAGGCGCGTATGGGGACGCTTTATCGCCAGGGCAAGGTCGTGGGCGGACTCTATCGAGGTGAAGGTCAAGAAGGCATCTCGGTCGGAACCGCGATGGCGCTGCAAGACGGTGATATCGTGGGTCCGATGATTCGTGACCTCGGCGCGATGATGGTGCGCGGCGTGCCACCTCGGGATGTCTTTTGCCAGTACATGGCGCGAGCCGATGGACCGACCGGCGGTCGAGACTGCAACACCCACTTCGGTGACCACGAGCTTGGAATTACCGCGCCGATCTCTATGCTTGGGGCGTTGATCCCAGTCGTTTCTGGGATGGCTTGGGCGAGCAGACAACAAGGAAACAACCCCGTCGGCTTGACCTACATCGGTGACGGCGGCGCCTCATGTGGTGATTTCCATGAAGGCTTGAACATGGCGGCGACGCTCAACTCGCCGCTGGTGCTGATCGTTGAGAACAACGGCTACGCCTACTCGACACCAGTCCAAGCCCAAAGCCAGGTCGAATGGTTTGTTGATCGAGCGCCCGCGTATGGTGTGCTGGGCATGCAAGTCGACGGCAACGACGCCGAAGCGGTCTACAACGCCACCAAGCTAGCTTGTGATCATGCTCGCTCAGGCAAAGGACCGGTACTGATCGAGGCGATCACTTTTCGGATGAACGGTCACGCCGAACACGACGACGCCAGCTACGTCCCCGAAGCGTTGGTTAAAGCTTGGAGCAAGCGAGACCCGATCGACATCCTGCGCGACCGACTGATCGACGAAGGGGTCAAATCAAAGCGCCAGATCGATAACCTTGAGCAAAAGATCTTTGACCAACTCAAAGACGATTATGAGTTCGCCCTCGCCAGCGACATGCCTGATGCGCTCTACGCGACCGGCGGAGTGTACAGCGAAGACGACATCGGACAGCCCGACCCCCGGAGGGCCGGCCGATGACCATCACCTACATCGAAGCCATCGGGGAAGCGATCTCCCAAGAGATGGAGCGAGATCCATCGGTTCTGCTGATCGGCGAAGACGTCGGTCATTACGCAGGCGCGTTTAAGCTGTCGAAGGGCTTTCTTGAGTCCTTTGGTCCGGATCGAATCATCGACACCCCGATCGCTGAGTCGGCGATCGTCGGTCATGCGATCGGTATGGCGTACATGGGTATGCGTCCGGTCGTTGAGATGCAGTTCATCGATTTTATCGCCTGCGCCTACAATATGGTCACCAACTTCGCCGCGAAGAGTCGATATCGCCAGGGGCTGGCGTGCCCGATGGTGATTCGAGGCCCTTCCGGGGGCGGCGTACGCGGCGGCCCGTTCCACAGCCAAAACGTTGAGGCATGCTTTCTTAATGTACCCGGTCTAAAGATCGTCGCTCCAGCGACGGCTGCGGACGCTAAGGGGCTGATGCTGTCGTCGATCCGCGATGACGACCCGGTGCTCTTTCTCGAGCATAAGTACCTTTATCGGCGCATCAAAGAGGTCGTCCCGAGCAACGAAGCCATCCCTCTAGGTCAAGCGATCGTTCGACGTGAAGGCTCAGATTTCACCATCGTGACCTATGGCGCCATGGTCTTTGAGGCGCTCGAAGCGGCGGAACAAATCGCCACCGAAACAGGCGCTCAAGCGGAGGTCATTGACCTGCGCACCCTGGCTCCGCTCGATATGGA
>Ga0315321_10001251_pt1 | contig 19460 bp, 19 predicted proteins | sample M180m21515metaG_FD_203464 | JGI IMG/M metagenome (GOLD analysis project Ga0315321, IMG submission 203464) | Ammonia-oxidizing marine archaeal communities from Monterey Bay, California, United States - M1 80m 21515 | ecosystem: Environmental > Aquatic > Marine > Intertidal zone | place: USA...
GGTGAGGGTGGCGATGGCTCTGGCGATGGCTCTGGCGATGGCTCTAGCGACGACGGCGGCGGAGATGACGGCGGCTCCGGAGATGACGGCGGCTCCGGAGATGACGGCGGCTCCGGAGATGACGGCGGCTCCGGAGATGACGGCAGCGAAGCCGACTCAGACGGCGATGGGCTCTCCGACGATGACGAGGCGACTCTGGGCACCGACCCGGACAACCCCGACACCGATGGCGACGGTCTGAACGACGGCGATGAGGTGGACCTGGGCACCGACCCCATGGATGATGACTCCGATGGTGACGGCCTGAACGACGGCGATGAGGTGGATCTCGGCACCGACCCGCTGGCTGCGGACAGCGACGGCGATGGCTACAGCGATGCCGATGAGATCGCTGGATACACCGACCCTACCGACGCCTCCGACCACGCCTACACCGGCGGCTGGCCCATCGATGACTGCCGGTACGACCTCGCGGCCGACGCCAGCACTTCGCCTCAGGTCGGCTCGGTCGCGCCCAACTTTTCGCTGATGGACCAGTACGGCGACATGGTCAAGCTCCACGACTTCTGTGGGCACGCGGTACTCATTGTGGCCAGCGCCGAGTGGTGTGGTCCATGCCAGTCCTACCGCACCACTCTGCAGAGCTGGTGGGCCACCTACCACTCGCAGGGGCTCGTGATTCTCGACTTGTTGGGCGAGACCTCCTCTGGCGGCAATCCCACGCAGTCTACGCTGGTCAATTGGGTGGGGTCCGACGACTATGTCGCGCTCGCCGATCCCGGCTGGAATGTGCTTGCCACCGGCTACGTCAGCTCCTACATCCCGTCGACTTCAGTGCTTTCCGATGGCGGCGTAGTGATGATTCTCGATAACTACAGCGGAATCTCTACCCGCGACATCGAGGCCGCACTGCCCTGAGCACCGCCCACCACTTCGCAGGCGAGCAAGCCGATGGCCCGCAAGCCGACGGCCCGCAAGCCGATGGCCCGCAAGCCGATGGCCTACGCAGCCCCAAAGCCGTCAAGTGGGACTCGGCTAGCTGCTCTTGGCGGCAATCTCAGCCTTTATCCGAGCAATGAAGTCGGCCACGGGCACGGCGCCTTGGTCGCCCTGCTTGCGCTTGCGCACCCCGACGGTGCCCGCGTCGGCTTCGCGACCCCCCACCACGAGGATGTAGGGCACCTTCTCGAGCTCAGCACGGCGAATGCGGTACTTCAGGCTCTCGGAGTCGTCGTCGAGTGCGACGCGCAGGCCGGCTTCCTTGAGCTGCTTGGTGACCGCGACCCCATAGTCGGCAAACTTCTGGGACAGCGGCAGCACCTTGGCTTGCACCGGTGCCAGCCAAGCGGGGAACGACCCGGCGTAGTGCTCGATGAGAATACCGAAGAAGCGCTCGATGCTACCGAGGAGGGCCCGGTGGATCATGATGGGCCGGTGGGCGGTGTTGTCGGCGCCCACGTAGCTGAGGTCGAAGCGCTCGGGCTGGTTGAAGTCGAGCTGCACAGTGGTGAGCTGCCAGGTGCGGCCGATGGCGTCGACTACCTTGACGTCAATCTTCGGACCGTAGAAGGCGGCTTCGCCCTCAATGCGCTTGTAGGGGATGTTTCGGTCGTCGAGCACCTTGGCCAGGGTCGCCTCGGAGAGGTCCCACACGGCGTCGTCACCCTGGTACTTTGAGGTGTCCTTGGAGTCGCGCACCGACAGCTCGACCTTGTACTCGGGGAAGCCGAAGGTGGCGTACATCAGCTGAGCGATGTCGAGGCAGCCGCCAAGCTCATCCTCAAGCTGCTCGCGGGTGCAGAAGATGTGGGCGTCGTCCTGCGTGAAGCCGCGTACCCGCATCAGACCGTGGAGCGCGCCAGAGCGTTCGTAGCGGTAGACGGTGCCGAGCTCGGCATAGCGGACGGGCAGCTCGCGGTAGGACCGACGGCGGGAGTTGTACACCCCGATGTGGAACGGGCAGTTCATCGGCTTGAGCTGGTAGCGCTCCTCATCGACCTCGATGGAGCCATACATCGAGTCGGTGTAGTGCTCGGTGTGGCCGGACTTGTCCCAGAGGGTGCGCGGGGCGATGTGGGGCGTGAACAGGAACTCGTAGCCATGGGCGAGGTGGGTCTCACGCCAGAAGTCCTCGATGTTCTTGCGGATGAATGCGCCGTTGGGCATCCACAACACCAGCCCGCCGCCGAATTCGCTGGTGATGCGAAACAGCTCAAGGTCCTTGCCGATGCGGCGGTGGTCGCGCTTCTTGGCTTCTTCGAGCAGTTCGAGGTGGGCGGTGAGCTCGTCCTTCTTGGCGAAGGCGACACCGTAGATGCGCGTGAGCATCGGCCGCTTCTCGTCCCCTCGCCAGTAGGCGCCGGCGACCTTGGTGAGCTTGTAGTGCTTGAGCTTCTTGGAGTACCGCACATGGGGACCCGCACACATGTCGGTGAAGTCGCCGTGCGTGTAGAAGCCGAAGTTCTCGTCTTCGAAGCCTTCGATGAGCTCGCGCTTGTAGGGCTGGTCGGTCTCGTCGGCCCAGGCCAGTGCTTCTTCTCGCGTCTTGGTGCTCTGCAGGAAGCGGTGGTTGCCCTTCGCGATGCGCTTCATCTCAAGCTGGATGCGCTCAAGGTCGTCGTCGGAGACCTTCTCGGGAATCGCCATGTCGTAGTAGAAGCCGTGATCGATGTGGGGACCGATGCCGAACTTGGTGCCCGGAAACAGGTTGGCCACCGCGCTCGCCAGCAGGTGGGCGGCGCTGTGGCGCAGGGTCTCGACGGGGCTCAGCTCACGGGGCTGGAATTCGTTGCTGCTCATCAGATGCTCTCTTGCCCCCGGATTCTCCGGGAGGGTGCTCCGGTATACGAATCCGGAGGAGGGGAGGGGGCCCTTCACACAGTGAGGGGGCCCAAGAGACCGCACACACCGGCCATCCCAGTGGGCGGAAGGGGTGGGACGGGGAGACGGCTCAGCACAGGGGCCCCGCCGTCGCCGCCCTCAAGCTGTGGTGATGCGGACGCGCCAGTCGACGCCGGCGCCGGTGTCCATCACGACGATGTTGTTGGACTCGAGCTCGTCGCGAATGGCGTCGGCGCGGCCCCAGTCGCGGGCCTTGCGGGCGACGATGCGCGCCTCAAGCAGCTCCTCGATGTGGGACTTCTCGATGCCCATGGCAGCCAAGCGCTTGTTTTTGACCTCTTCCATGAAGGTGGAGACGTCCGCACCGAGCAGGCCGAGGGCGTCGGACACGAGCTGGAAGCACTTCAGGGCGCCGGCCACGACAGGACCACCGCGCTTGCGGGCGCGCTTGTGGTTGCTGAAGCGGTTGACTGCACGGGCCAGCTCGAAGGCGTAAGACAGGGCCTTTGAGGTGTTGAAGTCGTCGTCGAGGGCCGCGTGGAAGCGCTCCTCGAAAGCTGCCGACATCTCCAGCACGGCCTGGGCGTCTTCGCCGAGGTCCTTGGCCACTTGCGCGGCATCTTCCTGGCCCGCCATTGACTCGGCGACCTCGCGGGCCTCGTAGAGCCGGCAGACCATGCCGAGTGCGGCGGGCAGGGCGTCCTGGTCCCACGGCACGGGCGAACGGTAGTGGTTCTGCAGGTAGTACAGGCGAATCGACTCGGCAGGGAACAGCGAGAGCAGGTCGCGGATGGTGAAGGCGTTGCCCTCGGACTTGCCCATCTTGCGGCCACCCGGCACCGTGAGCAGGCCGTTGTGCATCCACCAGCGGGCGTATTGGCAGCCCGAAGCGCCCTCGGACTGGGCGATCTCGTTTTCGTGATGGGGAAACACCAAGTCGAGGCCACCCCCGTGGATGTCGAAGGTGTCGCCGAGGCAGGTGCTGGCCATGGCCGAGCACTCGATGTGCCAGCCGGGCCGACCGGGACCCCACGGGCTGGGCCAGGATGGCTCGCCGGGCTTCACGGCTTTCCACAGCGCGAAGTCGGTGGCCGAGCGCTTGCCCTCACCCACATCGGGATTGCGCAGCTCATCGACCTTCTGGCCCGACAGCGCGCCATAGTTGTCGAATGCTCGCACGTCGTACCAGACGCTGCCATCCGCGGCGTAGGCCTTGTTGTTGCGAACCAGACGCTGGATCATCGTGATGATGTCGTCGATCGAGGTACTGACACGAGGCTCTTCGTCGGGGTCCATCAGACCGAGCGCGCGGACATCTTGGTGAAAGTAGTCGATCTGCTGCTGCGCCAGCTCGAGCGGCTCGATGCCAAGGTCAGCGGCCCGCCGAATGATCTTGTCGTCGACGTCGGTGAAGTTGCGCACGAACTTCACGCTCCACTCTCGGTGCCTCAGGTAGCGGACGAAGGTGTCGAAGATGACCATCGCCCGGGCGTGTCCGGCGTGACACAGGTCGTACACCGTCATCCCACAGACGTAGAGCCCGATGTGGCCGGGCTGGAGTGGCGTGAAGTCTTCCACGCTGCGGGAGAGGGTGTTGTACAGCCGGAACGGGGCAGGCATGTTCTCCTCGATGGCGACGACCCGCCGGACTGGATGGGGGGCGGGCGAAGCGCGGCGGGGGGTATCATGCTTTGTGGCGGGATGGCCCCGCTGCACCCGTAGAAGCTTAGAAGCTGATACCCACTAAGATGGTGTCGAGCACGATGCCTTGCTGCTTGAGCATGCCCACCACCTCTGACTCCGAGTGGTTGGTCTTGGTCTCGTGGGCCTCTGCGTCGGTAATCACGATGATGGTGCGGTCGTCAGACTCCCACTCGAGCTCCGTGCCCGTCTTCCAGACTGCGTCGTACAGCGACTCCTGCCAGTCGCAGCCGCCGGTCAGTGCACCCTCCCAGTTGCCGGCGGCCTTCACGATGCGGTCGTCGTCGGGGGACAGCAGGCCGCCCTTGTTGCGGTGGTACCACTCCTGGCCGTCGCAGCTCTGGTTGTCGCCAAAGAAGGCCACGGAGATGCGCGCATTCTTCTGCTCGACCTCGGCCAGCACCCGGTCGATGTTGCGTCGGAGCTGCAGCGTGTCGTCCTGCATCGAGCCTGTGGTGTCGATGACCAGCGCCACCTCGCCGCCCCGGGCCACCCCGTCGTCGATGAGCTGGCCCGCCTCATCGGCCACATCGCCCGACGACCATGCGTTCACGAGGGTGCCCCCACCCGCAGCCAGCAGCTCGGAGTAGCTGTCGGCCGCTTCACAGTCCATCACGGGCAGCTCGCCCCGCACGTCCTCTGCTAGGAGCAGGGCTTCTTTGATTCTGGCGTCGGCGTCGGCGCCCTTGAGCTCGTCTACGTCGAGGTCGGCGATGTCGAGCACTTGGCTCAGGCACAGGTAGTCTGTGAGCGCCAACAGGTCACAGCCAGGCAGGCTGACGACGGCGGTGACCAGAGCCAAGCGAGTGGCGAGCGTGTGCGACATGGGAACAACTCCAAGTGGGGCGTGCTCAGGCCCCAACTCAACCGCTTGAGTTGGGTCTGGGGGCCAATGCTTGGGGCGATTCGCGGTCCCCTCCGCATCGGTCGCCCGCCCCGACGGAGTCTTCGAATGTTCATTCATGCGAGTATTCCAGACACGCCTTTTCCATTCTCAGACTGCCGGAGCTCCTCTGCACATCCCCCCGCCAGCGCCCAGATCCTGGCCCGTGTGGGCGGAGTGGGTCTTGCCCGTGCTGGGCTCCGTTGCCTTTCCCGCAGTGGTGCTTGCGGGACCCTTCCACCTGCTGGGACACTGGCTGGGTGGTCGCGGGTGGCTCGACAAGGCCGCCCGCAAGCAGCGTGGACCCGCCCGCTACGACGGTCTGCCGACCAGGGGCGTGGCCTGGGTTCTCGGGGGCGGCCTGATGATGGACGTCCTGGGTATTACTTTGGTGCCGCTGTTCTGCTTGTTTGTCTCGGCGCGCGGCGGAGCGGTGCACACCGAGCCTGTGGTGGGTGCTGTGGAGTCTGGCAGTCTCGCCCAGGATGCAGGACTGGAGAGTGGTGACCGCATCGTGGCTTTAGATGGCGTGCCCATAGATGATCTCGCCGACGTCCAGCAGCTCGCCTTCGACCGCACCGACCACTCTCTCGACATCGTCCGCGATGGGCGCCGTGGGGTGGAGCGCTTGCGGACCACCCTGAGGCTCAGCGAGCCGGGCTCTCGTTCCATTGGCATCTTCGCCGAGCCGATGCTCCAGCTCCGCACGCCGCGTCCCTGGTCCGAGGTCCCCTCAGAGACACTCGCCCGCTACGGAGGTCTCTGGCACGCCCTCTTCACACTGCCCCGACGTGGTCCTCATGCGGAGCTGGCCAGCTGGAGTGTGCTCCGGCTGTTGCCCGAGTCCGAGCACACCGATGCTGAGCAGCCCCTGCCCCAGCCGAAGCTCGCGGAGTGGCTGTCGATGCTCGCCGGGATGGTCTTCGCGGGCCACCTCTTGGTGTTGCTCTACAACCTGCTGCCGCTGCCCGGTACCGACCTGATGCAGCTCATCGCCCTTGTCCAGCACCGCAAGCGGGCGTCACGACCCCCCGTGTAGGGCGGCGAGCTTGTCCACCACTTTCCACAGCCTGCCCCGACCGGCCAGCTGTGCGGCGAGTGCGGTCTGCTCGATCTGCTCGGGCTTGCGGGCCCCGACGATGGCGGCCCCCACCCCCTGTCTGCTCAACACCCAGCCCACCGCGAGGGTCGGCAGTGGCGTGCGCACCTTGGTGGCGATGCGGGCGAGGTCGTCGATGAGCGACCTTGCATGGGCGAAGCGGCGTCCGGCGAAGCGGTCGTCCCGGGCCCGCTGGTCGGTGTCGGGGAAGCGCGGCAGGCTGCGATAGCGTCCCGTGAGGAGTCCGCGGACCAAGGTCTCGTATGCGAGAACAGTTACCTTGGCGTCGTCTTGGCTGCGCATGCACTCGGTGCGCAGGCTGCCCTCATACTCTCGTCTCAGGAGCGAGATGGGGGTCTGAAGCGTCGACAGCGCGCCGAAGCTCCGCGCCATCGACACCGCCTTCGCACCGTAGTTGCACAGTCCCCAGGCGCGGACCTTGCCCTCGGACTTCAGGGCGTCCAGCGTGGCGATGGTCTCATCCAGTGCGGTGTGGTGCTGGCATGGCCAGTGGACCTGAAGCAGGTCGATGCGGTCTCGGTCCAGGCGCTTGAGGCTCGCTTCGCAGTCGGACCGCACATGCGCGGCAGTCAGCAGCGACTCGGCGTGGCCCGATGAGGTGCCGTCCACCCACACCCCCACCTTGGTGGCGATGAGCACATCAACCCGACCTTTGAGCGCCCGGCGGACCACCGTGTCGGCGTGTCCCCGGCCATACAGAGGTGCGGTGTCCACCCAGTTGATGCCGGAGGCGAGCGCGGCGTGGATGGTGCGAACCGCGCGGTCGTCGTCGTGGTCGTCGCCCCAGTACTCGCGGCCGAGGGTCCAGCACCCCAGGCCCACTCGGCTGAGGTGGACGTCACTGTGAGGGACGGCAACGGTGTCCATGAATCGGCCCGGATCAAGAGTGCAGAGCGTCGGCCACCTTGCGCAGCGTGTCCGCAGCATCCGTATCGATGACCTCGCCATGGCCGGGGATGATGCGGCGCAGCCGGGGCCCCATTGCGGCGAGTGAGCGGAGGTCGTCGGCGAGGGCTTTCTTGTCGGAGACCATCATGGTGCGCGCGACGAAGGTGACCTTGGGACCGCCGGAAGAGCCCATTAAGCGCATCATCAGGCCGCCAAATCCCGGCTGGTGTGGCAGGTTGAAGATGGCGTCGGTGACTGCCAGAGATGCGGTGTCGTCGCCATGATGGATGATCATCGCCCACTCCTTGCCGTCGATCCCGGCCAGTGGCCGAAGCTCGACGCCGGAACCGGGAGTGAAGCGGTCGGCCAGCTCATCGAAGGTGGCGTCGACCGAGACCTTCTCCGAGACTGCCGTGCGCGCGGCCGGGGGACAGATGACCTGGAGCTCTGGAAAGCGGGCCTTCCAGGCGGGGGCATCGAGCCGGTGCATGGCATTGGGCACGATGAGCCATCGGGGCGGTGCTGCGTCGACAAGCTTCTGGAGCACGCTGTCTTCGACCGACACCGCGCTGTGCACGACCAGCCCGGGGTCGCCGGTGGTGGGGTCGATGTGGCGCGCAAACACACCGCAACGAGGCAGGCCCATGTTGGGCAGGGAGCCTGCCACGCGCCAGAGCCCGTCGTCGAGTGTCTCGAGTGGACCGTGGTTGAGAACGGTCCAGCTGGTGGGGGCTGTGGGGAGGGGCATGTACGCTCCGAAAGCGAATGAGCACGTGAAGGAATCTGGGTACGAAGGTCTCGCTGGTGCTTGCCAAGGGGACCATTGCGCCGAGACCAAGTTTAGTCGGTGATGTCGGGAAACTCAGCCTTGAGCATCTGATCAAACCAACCCGTCGGCCGGAAGCCCACCTGTCGCCCCAGCTCCTCTCCTGCGTCGTAGATGATGAGCGTGGGGGTCGACCGCACTCCGAGCTTGCGCAGCAAGGGCATGTCGGCGTCGCTTCCGACGGTGACCACGCGCACCTTGCCGTCGTAGCGGGTGGCAACCTGGTCGAGCACGGGCACCATGCGTCGGCAGGGCGGGCAGGAGTCGCTCCACACCTCAACAATCACGGGAAGCGAGGTGTCTTCGACGACTTCTCGATACTCGGGGAGGGTGCGGATGGCAGTGGGGTGCACCGTGTTGCCACCGGTGAGCCAGCTCAGAAGTCCCATGTCATTCTCCAGCTTCTGCGCGGTCCCGCAGCACTTGGGCGTTGCGCTCTGCAACCGCGGCCCCGTCGGCCCGCACGGCCTGGATGTCGGCCCTCCGCAGCAGATGCACCATGGGGAACGGGCTCTGGTTGGTGCCGTTGGCGGGATCGTCGGGCTCGGAGTCGGCGTAGCGAAAGTCGGGGTGGAAGGCGACCAGCTGCACGTGCTCCGCGATTCCCTCGCCGTCGAGCACCGCATCGCACACCTCGACGAGGTCGAGGAGGTCCTCAAACGACGGCGTGTAGGGGGCCGGCGGGAGCACCAGCAGGGTGGTCTCGGAGATGCCTTCGCACAGCAGTCGCGACTCGAACACGACCTCAGCCACGCTCTCTTCGAAGGTCTCTCCCCCGGACGCTCGCCAGCGGACGCCGTCTCTAGCGAAGGGAGCGGCGGCCCAGGGGCAGAGGTCCAACCCCACCACGATGTCGGCGACCCAGCGCTGGCATGCGGACACGGCCGACAGTGCAGAGGAGGTGGTCACTCTGCCGTCTCCGCCTGAGGTGTGGCACCCATCTGCCGGCCGGCGTCGCTCGCCACCAGTGTGACCCCGAGCAGGATGGCGCCCACGCCGACCCACTGCACGGTCGACAGCGACTCGCCCAGCTTCCAGCCCGCCACTACGGCGATGATGGCAAAGCCGACGGTGACCATGATGGGGTAGGCCACACTGATCTGGAGCTTCTGGAGCGCAAATGCGTAGAAGACCACGTTGGCGGCGAAGCAGCCGAGGCCCAGCAGCAGAATCCAGTGACGGAACACCAGCTTGACCGCTTCGACGGGGCCTTGGGACAACACTCCGGCGCCCGCGAGCTCGGTGTTGATGGCGTGCATTCCAAACTTGATCATCAAGTTTGCGGACGCGTTGAGCAGCAGGGCGATGACGAGTGCAACCGCGTACTTGGCCATGGGACCTCCGCGGGACGGGTAGCCGAGCGCGACCGGTTGGTCACACATGCTCCAGCAGGTTGCTGAGGATTCGGTGCGTGAGGCCCCACACGATGCGGCCGTCGACGTCCCAGGCGGGCAGCTTCCACACCTGTCCTCCTATTTCGTAGGGACGCTCGGTGTTGTGGGTGCCGGCGTAGAGCGGTGCGAGGGGGGTCCACAGAGTCTCGGCGACTTCGTAGTTGGGGCGGAGCACGGGCGGACTCGGCGACGTCAGATGAAAGACGTAGGGGCGAATCAGCATGCCGGTTCGTCTTCCGCGGGCGACGGCTTCGAGGTCGTCGAGGGGGGCAACCAAGCTGGAGGCTGGCAAGCTGAGGCCGACTTCCTCCTCCGTCTCTCGGATGGCGGTGTGGAGAAGGTCGGTGTCCGTGGGGTCGTGGCGTCCGCCAGGAAGGGCCATGTGGCCGGACCAGGGGTCGCCTTCACGCTCGGCGCGCCGGATGAGCAGCACCTCTGCGCCCGAGGTGCCGTCCCTCAAGATGGCGGCGACAGCGGCCTGCTTGCGGTGGTTGCCGCGCAGAAGCGACCGGCCGGGCTGGGCGACCAGTTTCTTGCGAAGGAGCAGGGTGTCGGAGAGAGGAGCCATGCGCGGGGGCTATCCGACCCTGAGGCGCCGGGACCGCAGCCGGCAAGAGCCAGGGTCAGCGGCTCTCGCAGACGACCTTGTAGGAGTTGTTGGCTGGAGCGATGCGCCACGACGCGTTGTAGGTGGAGGACGCGGCCGAGTCGAAGTCGGTGACGACGAGCGCGGCGCCGTAGTTGTCGTAGCCCCAGTTGCCGGATTCCTGCTCGCCGTCGAAGTCCTGGTAGCTCCAGGTCTCGCCGTTGTCCCACGCCCAGCGGGCCCAGTACCAGCCGCGTGCAGCTTGATAGGCCGTGACCTTGGAGTCGACGTGCTCGTTGTAGGCGCCGATCCAGAACCACGAGTTCAGGTTTCCAACGTCGTCTTCTCCGTTGTAGACGGCTTCCTCAAGGAATTCGAGCTCGGCGTCGGACGTGGGCGTGGCCATGTCCATGTATAGCGAGCTGCAGAGGTCGGAGGCGTCGTCCCATGTCGCAGACTGGTCAATGAACGCGTAGGCATGGCCATCGTAGACCTTCCAGTCGTGGACCAGACCGGGGTTGTGGCTGTTCACAAACCAGATGAGGAGCAGGAGACGAAACATGGTGGTTCCTGGCCGTAGAGATGTACGACTTTAGCAGAGCAGCGGCGAGCATGGGAAGCCGATGGCGGAGGACGTCTTGATTCCTGGCATGGGTGGTGCGGGGAGCCATCCTCGTGAATCTCCGGTCGGGGGCGCGCGCGGGATAGGTCCCGCCGCATGAGCCGTCCCCCAAGCCCGATTCTGGGGGCCCCTGGTCCCGATGCAGTGCCGGTCGCTGAGCGCGTGGTGCCCCACAATGCGCGCAGCGAAGACACTTTCGATGAGCGCATGGACTACTGGGCCGCCAATACCTTTCCGGAGATCGCGAGCCCGTCCCAGGCGCGCAAGCTCCGCAAGAAGGGGCTGCTTCAGAAGAACCGTGCGGTGTGCCCGCTGCCTGTGACGGTGGGTCCAGGTGACAAGGTCTCGCTGTTTCCGCGTCCGATCCGCCGTCGGCTGTATGTCCACGACATCGAGGTGGTCTACGAAGACGATGTGATGGCGGTTGTGATCAAGGAGCCGGGCCTGCGCACCAGCGGCAATCGCTGGCACACTCTGGTCAACTGCCTGCCCCACAACATCGCGGCGGCGACAGCCCCCGATGCTCTGCACTGGCCCCACACCGTCCACCGGCTCGACGACCGCACGGGTGGACTGGTGGTGGTGGCGAAGACCGCCACCGCCAACCTCCGGCTTGGCCGCATCTTCCAAGAGCGCCGGGTCCAGAAGCGCTATCGGGCGGTGGTCGTCGGACGGCTCGAAGGTGGGGGACGCGTGACCACGGATGTGGTCGAAAAGGTCGCAGCCAGTCGCTTCTCGGTGCGCATCCACACCCCCAGCACCCGCTTTGGATGGCTCACCACGGTCGATCTGTGGCCTGAGACCGGGCGCACCCACCAGCTGCGGGTGCACATGGCCCACCTCGGCCACCCCATCTTGGGCGACGACCTGTACACCGGCGAAGTACCCAACCTGCGCCGCAAGGGCCTGCACCTATGGGCTCTGGGCCTCGATCTGCCGCATCCCATCACCGAGGAACCCTTGTCCATTGCGCTTCCCGAGCCGCCGAAGTTCATCACGCGACGGGCCTGGGAGCTGCGCCGCTGGCTGCGAGACAAGGAGCTGGGACTGCAATGGAGCGCAACGGGCATCGAGCGCAGGGTGGAGTAGGGTAGGGGCACGGAGTGGGCATGGTGCGATGGACGGCGATCAGGATGTGGTTGGGGCTGCTGGGCACAGGAGTTCTGGGCGTGGGTTGTGCCCGGGCAAAGGCGATCGAAGGAGACAGCCTGGGCGAGTGCTCCGATATGCAGGACAACGACAGCAACGACCTTATCGACTGCGACGACCCGGGCTGCAAAGACAGCCCTGAGTGTGATGGTGACGGGCTCATTGACTCCGACGGGGATGGGTCCCCCGACGACGAGGACTGCGCGCCCAACAACCCCGACGTCTCTCCGGACCTTGAAGAGATCCCCTACGACGGTGCAAACAACGACTGCGACCCCGACACGCCCGACGATGACCTCGACGGCGACGGGCACTCTCTCGTAGAGGACTGCGACGACCTCGACGCTACCGTGAACCCTCGGGCTGCCGAGCTTCCCTACGACGGCATCGACAACGACTGCAACGGCGCCACCCCTGAAGACGACTTGGATGGCGATGGGCTCGGCATTGCCGATGACTGCGACGACGGTGACGGGACGGTCGGTGGCGACGCCGCCTCAGAGTGCTTGGCGAGCCCGCTGGCCGATGTCCGACTGCTTGGTTCGCGCGCTGAATGGGCGCTCGGTTCAGCGGTTTCGATTGTCGGGGATATCGATGGTGACGGTGTCGTGGAAGTCGCCGTGGGCGCTCGTGGCACCGAGCGGAGCAAGGGCGCGGTCTGGTTGCTGTCGGGCGATGCGTTGCTCGACGGCGAGTCACTCCACGATGCAGCCATTGCGGCCTGGATGGGTGAGGTAAACTACGACTACGTTGGCGACGCGGGACTGCTCAGCGGGGCTGGCGACCTCGATGGCGATGGCCTCGCCGACATCCTGGTAGGACACCCCAACTCCGACCCCGGTGGCTTCGGCAATGTGGGGGAGGTGGCGGTGATGCTGAGCACCGATGCCGCGAGCTGGGCCGTTGACGCCTTGTTGGTGGATCAGGCGAGTGTGCGCATCCAGGGGCGGGCCAACGCCGACAAGCTCGGCACCTCGGTGGTGTCGGTGGATGTGTCTGGCGATGGGGTGCTGGACCTCGTGGTTGCGAGTCCCCAGGACGACGCCGGCCTCGACAATGCTGGTGCCTTGCTCGTCTTTGAGGGGCCGTTCGCTTCGGGCACCACGCGCAGTGCTACCGATGCGGATGGCTTGGTGCACGGCGCATTTGGCGAGACTCTCGGCTTTGGCGCGCTGGCGCTGGTGGGGGACGTCGACGCCGATGGGCAGGCAGACCTCGCTGTGGGCAGCACCACCTCAGATGGGCCCGAGGTCGACACCGGCGTGGTCTATGTGGTGTCGCTCGCGGTGCTGTCGGACGGTGCGATGGCGGACCTGGCGCTCGCCCGCATTGAAGGCCGCGAGTACGACGACCGGCTGGGCGAAGGCATCGCGGGTGCCCTCGATGCCGACTCTGATGGCGTCAATGACCTGGTGGTGGGCGCTCTTCTGGGGGACGGTGCCACGACCAATGCGGGCAGCGCGGCATTGTTCTACGGCGGGGCGTCGATATCTGGCGTGCTCGGACTCGACGACGCGGACCTGGAGTGGTCGGGGCCCACGGGCTTGTCGCGCTCGGGTGCCGCGCCGGTGTCGGGCAATCTCGATGGCACTGGCGGCGGCGACCTCTTGCTGTCCGAGCCCTATGGCGCATCTGGAGGTCGGGTGTACGGCCTGCTGTCGGGCGACTGGGTGGGCGGCGACCCGGCGCGCGATGCTTCGGTGTGGATCAGCTCGGGTATCGAGGACGCCATCGGCCTGGCCACAGCCCTCGGCGACATAGACAACAACGGTGTCGACGACATTGTCGTGGGTGCGCCGGAAGCGATGGGTCCGGCGGGTGAGCTCGCCGGTGAAGTGGCGATTTTCTTGCGCTGAGCATCCTGGCTCCGGCCAGCGGGCGTGCGGGGCATCGCAAGAACGACGAAGGCCGCGCTCCGGATGGGAAGCGCGGCCTCACTCAGCGTGTGCGGGGCTCAGCGAGCGGTCGCGTACTGCTGGGCGATGGTGAAGATGTCGCTGGCGTAGTCGGCGGGGTTGACGAAAGCCGCGGCGCACACGGCGGGCATGTTGCCACCGAGGATGTCGTCGCAGGTGACCTCGTCGAAGTCGGCCAGGCACTCTTCAGCACCGATGCGCTGGGTGTTGGCGGGGTCGGCGGAGTAGGTGTCGTTGGTCACGCACTCGGAGACCCGACCGTCGAGCGCGCTCATGCAGGCGTCGTAGGGGGCGTTGTCGACCGTGGAGCTGTCGAAGCCGGTGGTCTCGTCGATGCAAGAGGCCATCTTGGTGCAGAATGTGTCGGCCACGCGGTCGCACATTTCGGCGGAGCCTTCCTGAACGGAGGACTGGGCGGCGTCGAAGGCATCTTGGGCACCGTCGAGGCCGTTGCAGGTGGCCGGAGGCTGGGCAATTTCGGCTTCGGCGATGCTGCCCGAGAAGGCGTCGCAGTCGCCCTCAGCAGCCTTCGCAGCGACGTCGTCGTTGCAGTCGGAGAGGATGAGCTCGTCTGCCTTGCTCATCTCACCGCCGTCGAACTCGGCGCAGCTGCTCGAGGCGGCGGAAGTGGCTGCGAGACACTCGGTCATCAGGGCGTCGGCGTCGACATCTCGGTCGGCGGCGGCGCACTCGACGGCCCAGTCACACAGCGACTGGCAGTAGGACTGATCGGCGCTGCCCTTGCCACCACAGGCGGAGAGGCCAGCTGCGAGCGCGAGAAGCGTGAGGCCGGAGTTCCGGAAAAGGGTCATGTTTCCTCCATCTAGTCTGCAGGGTGGTCGGCAAATGCATCCCACCTGGTTGCAAGGCGTAGCACGTCCACTCCTGACCTACCGCTTGCGTCGCTGTTTCGACTTTCTGCGCCGATCGTGGCGCGGTCCCCGTTCGGGGGGCGGGCGGTTCGCGGAGCGTCGGAGCTGCTCGAGGTCGTCGGGCAGGGGCGTGTCGAATCGAAGGCGCTCGCCGGTGTTGGGGTGGTCGAAGCCAAGGGCTGCGGCGTGGAGCGCCAGTCGCGGAGACCGGCCGGAGATGGACGCTGGGGCATACAGGGTGTCGCCGAGGAGCGGATGCCGGATGGCTTCGAGGTGGAGCCGAACCTGGTGGGTGCGACCGCTCTCAAGGGTGGCCGCCACCAGGGAGGTGCGCCGGCCGACCAGCGCAAGACGCTCGATGTGGGTGACCGCTTTGAGCGCATCATGGGGAACCCCCTGACCCAGGGGCACCGCGCCTCGGCGGCCATCGCCACGGTTCCGGACCAGCGGTAGATCGATGGTGAGGCGCTCTTTGATGTGGCCAGCGACGAATGCGAGGTAGCGGCGCTCGACGGTGTGGGCCTCTAGCTGCGCTTTGAGATGAAGCTGTGCGGTCTCGTTGCGCGCGACCATCATCAGACCGGACGTGGGGGCGTCGATGCGGTGCACCGGCCACATCTTCTGCCCGAGGATGTTGCCCACCACACTGAGAACGCTGATGTGGCCATCGGCTCGGCTGCGAGCGGGCACCGCAAGGAGGCCGGGCGGCTTCCAGGCGACGACCACTTCCGAGTCGCGGTGCACGATGTAGAGGTCGCGCCCGGGGGTGATGCGAGGCGCCGCGGGTCGGACAGTGACGCGCTCTGGGCCGACATCGCGGCCGCCGTCGCTGGTGGGAATGCCGTCGAAGAAGACCTTTCCGCTGTCGAGGGCACGCTTGACCTCGCTGTTGGACAGGCCGCGCTCGCGGAGGACTTGGGAGAGACGTGGCATGGTGAAGGAGGTAACCCCAGCGCGAGTGGGAGGCGGACAATGCGGTGGGCCACTGTGTGTTCAGAGGCCGAAACGGTCGTGGAGGCCACCGAGGCTATCGTCTCGGGGGTTCTGTCCGAGCTGGGCGGCGACGCCGGCTCGGTGCACCTCGTCTTGCTGTTTTTGGCCCCCGAGTGGCACGCCGCACTCGACAGTCTAATTTCCGAGCTTCGGCAGCGGCTCCCCGATGTGCCAATCGTGGGGTGCACGGGCGGGGGGCTTGCCGCGGATGGCCGGGAGATGGAGCCTGCCACGGGTCTGGTGGCGCTGGCTGCCCATCTGCCGGATGTGGGGGTGGTGCCCTTTGCCGTGACCCCCCAGCAGGCCCGGGAGCGCACCCCAGCCGAGTGGCGCGAAGCCCTCGAGCTCATTCCCGAGCAGCAGCCGGTGTTTTTGGTGATGCCCGATCCCTTCTCCGTTGATCCACAGGCGCTGAACGACGTGCTCGACGCGGCGTTTTCAGGCTGCACCAAGGTCGGTGGGCTCGCGAGCGGCGGACGGGCGCCGGGAAGCCATCGGCTGTTGTCGGGCACTTCGGTGCAGCGCGAAGGTGCGGTGGGCGTGGCGCTCTTCGGCGATGTGCGGGTGGTGCCGGTGGTCGCTCAGGCGGCGCGTCCGGTGGGACCGGTGCTGGAGGTCACTGCGGCGAATGGCCAGTCGGTGAAGGCGCTCGATGGCCGGCCGGTGCTGGAGGTGCTGGAGGGCGTCTTCGCAGGGCTGAGCCAGCAGGACCGCAGAGGCTTTCAGTCCGCGGCGGCGATCGGCATTGCGCCCGCAAGCGACCGTGGGCAGACGCTGCGGGTGGGCGACTTCTTGGTGCGGGACCTGCTGGGCTTCAACCGGTCCGAGGGCAGCTTGGTGGTGAATGCGCGGGTGGAGGTGGGCGACCGGATCCAACTTCAGATTCGGGATGCAGCTGCGGCCGATCTGGAGCTGAGGGAGCTGGTGGACCGCGTGGCGCGGAGTCCCGCCACCGCCTCTCCCGCGGGTGCAGTGATGTTCTCCTGTCTGGGTCGCGGGGCGCGCTTCTTTGGACTGCCGGACCACGATGTGACCGTGGTGCGCGACAAGCTGGGGGCTCCGCCGCTGGCTGGATTCTTCTGCAACGGCGAGCTGGGGCCTGTGCGCGGACGCACCTGGACCCACGGCTACACCTGCGCACTGGCGCTGTTCTACCCTCGGGGCTGGAGCTGACGGACGGGCTGTGGCGCCCCTCGACTACCGGTACTCGCCCACCACGAAGGTGTAGCTGACGTCTGCATGCGGGCCTGAAAGCGGGGCGGAAAAGGTCATGTCGTCGACGGTCTGGACTAGGCAGACCCGGGCCGGGCGGTGTCGGAGTGTGTCCCGGGTGACCCGCACGCGTCGGGCGCGCCCTTCGCTGTCGATGCGCCAGCGCACCCGCACCGCCCCTGTCGCAGAGGGGGCCGACTCGCGAGCGAGTGCACTGCATGCGGACAAGGCGACGTGGTGCTCCCGAAGTACGACGTCGACTCGGTGCTTGGCGAGGTCTCCCGACAGCATGGGCTCTCCCCAGTGCAGTGCCGGGCCCAGCCGAGGGTCGGCTCCCCAGGCATCCACGCGTCCGGGACGCCCTGGGATCCCGTGTGACCAGTCTTCGGCAGTAGCCAGCGGTGAGATGTCCGCGCAACGGGCTGCCCTGGGCAGGTCAGCCGGCCCCAATGACACCGACCAGCCATCGGGACACTTCCTGGGAATACCCATACACACACTGTCTTGCTTGGACCAGCGCTGTCCGGGCCAGCAGCATTCCTGTCGCCGCATACCGGCGCGAGTCTGGCCGGGATCGCAGGTGGCGGGGCCGGCGAGGGCGGTGCTGAGGAGCCAGATCCACATTGGGTCGCCTGGAGCGGCAAGAGATGGTGTGCAAGGCGCCTGGGCCGGGTCTCAGCCAGTGAGCCGGATGTGGTCGCCGGGCATGGTCGCTGCGAAGGTGGCGAGGAAGCCGACGACGTCGGAGACATTGGTCTCCGCGACCCACAGCGGTGTGGTGGACGAGGCGAGCTCCGCAAGGCGCAAGCTGCCGTCGGGACGCCGTCTAGGCAGCATTCGGAGCAGGCAGGGGCCAGGCCCGGCAGTTCGCCAGCCGTCGAGCGTGCGGGTGTAGGCTCCCTCGTGGTCGGGTCGTGTGGGTGGCACTGCGCCAAGACGGGCAGCTGCGTCGAGCAAAACGTCGGCGTGAGGGACGCCGAGCACGGCGATGCGGGTGCGCGTGGCGGTGTGGGTGAGCCGGGTGTCCAGCTCTGCAAAGGAGCTGGCCACGGTCCACTCTGCAGGCTGGCCGTTGACTTCGAGGTCGGTGTCGACGAACACCACGGGTGGCTCGCCGTCTTGGCGGTAGTCGAGGAGCAGGGCGGTCGGCCCCTCCGCCGACAGCACCAGACAAGGCTCCGGGTAGTCCCACTCGCGGGCGAGGCTGCGGCTGGCTTCGACTCCCTCGGGGTAGCCGATGCCCGCGAGGTCGCGGATGTAGATCGGGCGGGCGCGGCCGTCGACCTGGAGCAGGGTGCGGCGGAGACGACCGCCGTTGCAGGTGCGCAGTGCGTCGACGAGGCTGGCCGGCAGTCGAAGTCCGAGCGCGTTGTGGGCCTCGGTGAGCAGTGCCTCGGTGACCGGCGGTCCCCAGGCCTGGCTCGGGTCGTCGAACAGAGGATGGGTGTAGACCTTCATCGAGTGCGCTTGCCGCCGCGACGGCCGGCGCCCGCCTTGCCCGGACCCTTCTTGGCTCCCTTGTTGTTGCCCTTGTTGGCTCCCTTGTTGTTGCCCTTGTTGGCTCCCTTGTTGTTGCCCTTGGCTCCCTTGTTGTTGCCCTTGTTGCCCTTGTTGCCCTTGTTGCCCTTGTTGCTCTTGGAGCCCTTGTTGGTGTTCTTGGGCGGGTCGGACTCCTGTTGGGCCCCCATGAAGACGGCGCTGATGCTGCCCATGCCGATGACGCCACCGCAGCCAAGCAGGAGCACGACCACCACAGTGGCGATGATGGCGGTCATGGACATGCCACCGCCGCTTCCAGAGTCGCCGGAAGGCGGGGGAACGGGACGGGGCACCTTGGTGGACGGCTGCCGGGGGGGAGGCGCGACCTGCCTGGGGGGAGGTGCGACTTGCCTGGGAGGAGGTGCGACCTGCTTGGGCGCGACCTGCTTGGGCGCGACCTGCTTGGGCGCGACCTGCTTGGGGGGGGGCGGGACGGGCTTGGCTGGCGGGACCGGTCGGGGTTCGGCGGGCGTTGGCGGAGCCACTGCGGCTGCATGGACCGGGGGCGGCACTGCGGGTCGGGATGGACTCGCGGCCTGGGGAGGGCTCGGAGGTCGGGCCGGAACGGGTGGCTTGGCTGGCGTCGCGGACACCCCGGCTGGCAGCAGCGGTGGCGCTGCGGGAGCGGGGACCGGGACCGGAGGAGGCACCCGGGGAGTCGCTGGCGGGAGTGCAGGAGGAGTGGCCTTCGCGGCGGACACGGGCGGGGCGTGTGGCGGCGCGGGCTGAGGGACTGGCGGAGCAGCCTGCGGGCGTGGCACCGGCGGGGTCGGCTGGTGGGTGACCGGCAGCGGTGGCGGAATGGTGGCGTCCGAAGCGGGTGGGCTGGCCACTGGGGTGCGAGGGGCGGTGGCGGCTGCCATCACCGGGGCGGCCACAGCGGCTGCCATCACCGGGGCGGCCACAGCGGCTGCCATC